>JAEAMG010000285.1_pt1 | contig 70222 bp, 59 predicted proteins | sample 8958741 | NCBI WGS metagenome assembly JAEAMG01 (sample SAMN16933256, study PRJNA681125) | bioreactor sludge metagenome | isolation source: anaerobic bioreactor treating anionic surfactant - SDBS | place: India: Bengaluru | collected 2019-02-28 | reverse complement strand
GGATTGTTACCGGAACTTGGCGGCGCACATGCCCGACGACGGCATGCAGGTGGTCATGTTCACTCACCAAGACCCAGCGGTGTGGGCCGAACTATCGCTCATCCTGTGGGCAGCCAAACTGCAAGTCACCGCCGCCTGGAACATCGCGACAGAAACCGAAAGCGGCGGGCTAAAAACCGGCAACTACGTAAAAGGCACGGTACTGATGGTGCTGCGTAAGAACCTATCCACAAACAAGGGCTGGTTAGACGACGCCTATCCGCAGATCAAACTAGAAGTCAAAAACCAGATAGATAGCATGCGCGACCTCGACAACGCCAGTGACCCTGACTTTACCGACAACGACTACATGCTCGCCGCCTACGCTGCATCGCTCAAAGTCCTCACCAGCTACAGCGAGCTCGGTGACGTCAACATAGAATACGAACTATCTCGTGACCGCAAAAAAGGAGACAAATCTAAAATTACCGAAGTCATAGAGTCCGCCGTGCGGGTAGCCTACGAATACCTGGTACCGCGTGGTATCAGCAAAAACCTCTGGCGCGACATGAGCGCTCACGAAAAGTTCTACATAAAAGCCCTCGACTTTGAGCGCAGCGGCGACACAAGCGTCGGCTCGCAGGTAGAACTAGCCAGGAGCTTTGGCGTCAGTGACTATGCGCTGCTGCAAGCCAGCGGCAAAGCCAACCATGCACGGGTAAAAACGCCTGTTGAGTTTACCAACAAGCTCGTCGGGCTGAGCCATCCGTTTAGTACCAGCCTGACGCGCCACGTACTGATGGCCGTGTATTTGGCTGTCAAAAACGAAGACAGCAATGCCGGGCGCAACTGGCTCAAAAACGAGCTACCGAACTACTGGCAAGTGCGCGACAAAATCGGCGAACTACTTGGGTTTATCATGAGCCTAAGCAGCGTGGCAGACACCGACCACTGGCAAGAATCCGTCCAGTACGCCGGGTACGTAAAATCACTAGTAGAAAACGACGGGGTATAACCATATGCTACAGCGCTTTAGTTCACGCCAACAAAAACTGAGTAGTTCGCTCCTGAACGTCAACTTAGCCGGGGCGCGGCAGTACGACCGTATTGCTGGCTACTTTGCAACCTCGCTGTTTGACATATCTGGTGAATCACTCGACCAAGTTGAAGGTACGGTGCGGATTATCTGCAACGCGCACCTGCAAGTAGACGACGTGCGCAGTATCAAAGCCTACGAAGCCGCTCTACGCCAAGACTGGTGCGAAAGCTCGCCCGAGCAAAAACCCATCGAACACCCCGAACGACTGCAAAAGCTGTACGCGCTACTAAAGAGCGGTAAGCTTGAAGTAAAAGTTCTGCCCGACGAAATAGTAGGTTTTTTGCACGGCAAAGCGGGTGTGATAACTCGCGCCGACGGGAGCAGGACGTCTTTTCTGGGTAGTATGAACGAAAGCCAATCTGGCTGGGAGCGTAACTACGAGCTAGTTTGGCAGGACGACAGCGAAGAGTCGGTTGCATGGGTGCAAGCCGAGTTTGACGCCCTGTGGCATAACGAACACGCCCGCCCGCTGATAGACTTTGTCGTAAACGACATCCAGCGCATCGCTGAGCGAAAAATCGTCTACAGCATAGAAATGATCGAGAAGCCCGAAGAGTCTGTGGTAGAATCGCCAGTCTACCGCCGTGGCCTTGGGCTGTGGGAGCACCAAAAATACTTTGTAGACCTAGTGTACCGGGCGCAGCGGGCGGGTACCAAAGCCCGTTACGTACTGGCCGACATGGTGGGCTTGGGCAAAACTATCCAGCTTGGGCTGGGTGCACAGATGCTATCGCTCTATAGCGACAAACCTGTGCTCATCATCTGCCCCAAAACACTGGTGTGGCAGTGGCAAGACGAGCTGCGTGAACTGATGGGGCTACCCAGTGCTGTCTGGGATGGCAGCTGCTGGGTAGACGAACACGGCAATAGCACAGGTGGGCATAGCGCGTATGATGTCAAAAAATGCCCACGTAAAATCGGCATTATTTCGCAGGGTATCATCACCGCCAATACCGATGCCGCCAACCATTTACTACATATGAGCTTCAATACCGTCATCGTGGACGAGTGCCACCGCGCTCGCCGCAAAAATCTAGACCCGAAAAAGCAAAACGAACCACCAGTACCAAACAACCTGTACCGCTACCTCATGAAAATCAGCGAAAAAACCGAACATATGCTCATGGGAACGGCGACGCCTATCCAGCTGCTACCGATCGAAGCCTGGGACTTGCTAAACATCCTAGCGCAAGGTGACGACACTGTGCTTGGGTCACTAGCAAGCATGTGGCGCAGCAACCCAGAAAGCGGGCTCGACCTGCTGTCGGGTAAATATAGGGCGAACGATCCGCGCTCGGCATGGACCTGGATGCGTAACCCCCTGCCACAAAGCTTTTCGTCGCCGGCATTTAAAACGATTCGCGAGTATCTGGATTTGCAAGAATCTGACTACATGGCGAACACAACATACGACCAACTGCCGCCGCACGTGCGAGTGCATGTAGAGCAAGTAGCCTATGATTATGCCGCGCTGCATAACCCGTTTATCACACGCATCGTCAGGCGTACGCGCAAGTATCTGGAAGACACAGTAAACCCTGCAACGGGCGAGCCATATTTGCAAAAAATCGCCGTAGAGCTACTTGGCGAGGGTAACGAAGACGCCATCCGCTTGCCCGCCTACCTACGTGGCGCATACGAAAAAGCCGAAGAAATCGCCAAAGAGCTTGGTCAAAAGAACTCCGGGTTCATAACGACGATGATCCTGAGGCGAGTCGGAAGCTCGATGTACGCCGGCAAGACGACTGCCGAAAAAATGCTTGGCAACGCCAACAAACCCGAGGAGTTAGCCAGTAGCCTACTCGAGGACGAATCGTTTGACGATGACGAAGAATCGACGCCAAAGAAAGCCCTAGAAGTGACCGAGGGGGCAAAGTCTGCCCTGCGCGGCTTCATCGATATACTTACTGACAATCTAGAAAGTGACCCGAAGTACCTAAAACTCGAACAACTATTACTAAACGAGGGTTGGGCGCGAAAAGGCTGCATTATTTTTTCACAGTACTACGATACCGTATGGTGGCTAGCAGAAAAAATGGTTCGATCTGGTAAATTTGCCGACCAAAAAATCGCCATTTACGCCGGTGGCGATAAATCAGGCATGTTCATAGACGGCGAATTTGTGCGTCGGCCAAAAGAAGACCTGAAGCGCATGGTAAAGACGGGTGAACTAAAGATCATCTTTGGTACCGACGCGGCATCTGAGGGTTTGAACCTGCAAACACTCGGCACGCTCATCAATATCGACCTTCCATGGAACCCAACGCGGCTCGAGCAGCGTAAAGGGCGTATCCAGCGCATCGGGCAAAAGTTCGACGTTATCCAGATCTACAACATGCGCTATGCCGGTTCGGTAGAAGACAAGGTGCACAAAGTACTTGCTGAACGTCTAAAGTATTTCAACGAGATCTTTGGGCAGGTACCAGACACGCTGGAAGCAGTGTGGACTATGGTCGCAAAAGATCAGATAGAACAAGCAAAGAAAACGATCAACGAAGTACCGCCCAAGAGTCCGTTCGAAGAAAAGTACGAAAACCCCAAAATGGCGAACGCCTACAACTGGGAAGAGTGCAACAAAGTCCTCGACGAGTTCATAAAGATAGAGCATTTTATGCAGAAGTGGTAATGAGTCATTTAAAAATCGTCACAAGGTATTAAGTTTGAATATAGGAGATATATGAAGTTTGCAGAAAAAACAGTAGAGGAATTTTTATTCACTCCAGGTAAGTCGTTCGTTATCCCAGAATTTCAACGTCCTTATTCTTGGCAAGCAAGCAATGTTCGTGAGTACATCACAGACCTTGAAGACACGATAAATAAACAGAAGACTCATTACTTTGGTACGGTTGTATTCGTGCTAGATGACATAGACTCGAGTTCAATTATTGACGGGCAGCAACGTATTACTACATCGCTGCTTATGATTACAGCGATTTACCATCTTTTAAAAGAAAAACCAGAGCTAAGTTCACGACTTTCTGCTCAAGACATCAAAGAAAAATACCTCGTTAATCGCAATGAAACGAATAGGATCAAGCTTCGTACCGTCACGACCGACGACATGATCCTACAGAAGATATATGACGTCAATGGTGACGATTCAAAACTAACGCCAAAAGAGAAGCAGAGTAATTTGTTCCAAGCGTATGCCGAATTTAAAAAGTACTTCTCAACCAAAAGTGATCTTGGTAACTATATTGATGGATTGGGCAATTTTGAGATTATCACCATCGCGTTAGATGCGCGCGACGACAATCCGCAACGAGTTTTCGAAAGCATTAATTCAACCGGCAAACCGCTGACTGACGGAGATAAGATACGCAATTTCGCCCTGATGCTCAACAATGAAGACCTTCGCAAGCACGTATACAAGCAGTACTGGCTTAAGATAGAACGTGCCTTGACCGACGTAAATAAAGAGAACATCACCGACTTTTTCCGAAGTTACATCATATCCAAGCGACAGGCTGTCGTCAGGATGGATGCAGTCTACCCAGAATTCAAGAAGCTGTTTGAAAAACACATCAGCCCTGAGCAGACAATTGAAGAAATCGATGACTTTTACGGAGATGTCACTAAGTATCTTGAATTCTATTTATTCTGTAAATTTGAAGATGATCCAAATGAAAAATACTCAGGCATCAAAGATGTGGTGTTTAAAATGCGCTATATCCAAACTGAGCTATATATACCTTTTGCTATGTCGGTCTTGGATTATCACGATAAGGGTAATTTAACGGATGAAGAACTGCTTAAGGTATTCAAGCTTTTCGAAACGTATTTTTCTCGACGTATTGTCTGCAATATTGCAACGACCAGTGTCGATAAATTCATGGCCTCACTCCATAAAGACACGCTAGAATACCTGAGCGAAGAAACTGGCGCGAGCTATGTGGATATAATGTCCTACCTATTCCTTAAGCGTACCGGGCCGACTAGGATGCCAGCAGAAGCTGAGTTTGAAAATGCAATACGTAATAATAGTACGTACAACCAAAGGACGGCTCACGTCAATTACATACTGTCTGCTATCGACGATCAGTCTAAAGAGTCTGAAACATTACGGCATATTGCCAATGGACAGCTGAAACTATCGATTGAACATGTCATGCCACAAACCCTATCGAACGGATGGGATGAAGAGCTAGGTATCTCAGAACTTGGCCTAGAGAAAGTCAGACAAATTCATGAGCAATATCTACACACATTAGCCAATCTAACTCTAACCGGTTATAACTCTGAATATCAAAACTATGCTTTTGACAAGAAGAAGACTATGGCTAACGGATTTGATGAAAGTAAACTCGGAATCAATAAATGGATCTCTTCTCAACTTTCTTGGGACGAAAGAACTTTAAAGAATAGGCAGGAATGGTGGATTGAAAACCTGCAAGAAGTTTGGCCGATGCCAGCATCAACCTTCAAGCCAAACGAACCCGACACTACCGTAAACTTGTTAGACGATATCAATCTTAAGGGTATAGGAGTCCAATCGATTACGATACTTGGTGAAACGCTATCCGTCACTACATGGTCTGAAGCCCTGGGCATGATAGCCGAAAAACTATATGACAAGAATGAAAATTTTTATGATGTTGTCACAAACGACAGGTACTTGAGCAAATTTATATCGAATGACAGTAGTATGTTTTTTAACAGCGTAGAGATTTACGATACAGGCCTGTTTATTGATACCGGGACTGAGACGAACAGTAAACTAAGGCTATTGCAGGCACTAGCAGATAAATTTGGATTGCCAAGGTCGGAACTAACAGCAGAGCTAACCAAACCATTGTCTAGGTAATCTATCGTGCAACTCTCCAAATCCGATTACATGCTCTTTCTTCGTCATCCAGCGTGGTTATGGGTTAAAAAGCATGACCCGAGCAAGATACCGCCCATCGACGAGGGTACTCAGGCAATGTTTGACACTGGCTTCTTGTTTGAAAACTACGCAGAAGAGCGGTTCGCCAATGCCGTTCGCCTTGGATTTGATGATTACGACTCATATCGCAGTCTTCCTGTTCGGACAAAAGCCCTGATAGACGAAGGTGCCCAAACTATTTTACAAGGGCGATTTGAGTTCGGTAATTACACGTTTATTTGCGACGTTGTTAATTACGTCCACGGCAAGACAGTTGACTTATATGAGATAAAATCGAGTACAGGCGTAAAACCAGATCATATCTATGACCTCGCATACCAAGTAATGGTATTAGAAGGTTGTGACTATACCGTGCGCAGTGTGTATGTTTTGCACGTAAACAATCAGTACGTCCGTAGTGGCGATATTGATGCCGACCAATTGGTGACGTGCGCTGACGTCACTACTGATGTGATGGCTATGCGTGATTTTACTTCACAGAACGCCGCAGAGGCTTTGGCTATCGCGACGAGCTCAACTATGCCGAATCCGTCGCCATCGCTCGCGAAGCTTGGTTCAATGAGCGAATGGCTCAAAGTGTACCGCAATATCAAAGAGATTCCAGCGCACAGCATCTACGACCTAGCGACGCCGGGTGCAAAACGACTTGGCGAGCTAGAGAGCCTCGGCGTGCAGATAATAGCCGACATCCCCGATAGCTTTGACCTGACAGCTAAGCAACAAGCACAAATTTTCGCAGTTAAATCGGGACTACCGCATATTGATGCTAACAAGATTCGTGAATTCCTAAATTCATTTGAGTTTCCTCTCTATTTTCTGGATTACGAAACTTATAGTGGACTAGTACCGTATTTTGATGGGCAAAAGCCATACGAGCAGGTTCCATTTCAATACTCATTGCACATCTTAGATGGCTTAGACGGCCAGTTGCGTCACGTAGAGTACTTGCACCGAGAAAACAGTAACCCTGTCGAACAGTTGAGTATTATGTTACAAAGTCACATTGGCAGTATAGGCACTGTCATCACCTGGAACAAAGGCTTTGAGATGAGCTGCAATACCCGTATGGGTGTACTTGCGCCCGAGTTTTCTCCATTCTATGAAGCGGTAAATGCCCGCATCGTTGACCTGATGGAGCCATTTAAGAACGACTGGTATGTCGACAAAGATTTTCTTGGTAGCGCTAGCATAAAAAAAGTTCTGCCAGTGCTTGTGCCCGAACTAAGCTATAAGATTCTTGGTATTCAAGAAGGCAGCGCAGCGCAACGTCTGTGGATGGAAGCCGTGCTTGACGGCAAGCGCGATGACGAAAAAGAGCAGATTCTCACCGACCTTGTCGAATACTGCAAGCTGGACACGCTAGCCATGGTTGAGATCTATAACAAATTAAGGAATGTCTAATGGCTGCAATTAGGGTGGTCCAGGGAGACATCGCCAAGCAAGAAGCCGATGCTATAGTAAACGCAGCAAATGTAGGGCTATTTGGTGGATCTGGTGTGTCAGGAGCGATATTTGATGCTGCCGGGTATGATGATATGACTGAAGCCTGTAAGAAAATAGGACACTGTGATTACGGCGATGCAGTTGTTACGCCAGCCTTCAAGTTGCGTGCAAAATATGTAATCCATACGGTAGGACCTATTTATGGACAGCACAATAGTCATGAACCGGACATACTGGCTAGTTGCTATATCGAATCATTGCGTAGGGCTGATGAATTGAAGCTTAAAACAATCGTCTTTCCACTGATTTCAACTGGGATATATAGCTACCCGAAAGAAGAGGCTGCGAAGATTGCCGTACAGTCAGCTAGGGACTTCTTGGAAGATGAGCCTGGGACTACATTGGAGGAAATAGTTTTTTGTACTTTCACCCCACAAGATAAAAAACTTATGGACGAGTTGCTACTGTGATAACCAGATCAGAATATCGCAAACTGGATACGTCTGTTATTGTGGAGATATATAATGAACTTAGGAGGCTATAACTATGACAGACTGGGATATTGAATCTTTTAGGAAAATCTACAAAGAAGACCAAGCGAACGACTCGCTGAATGACTATTCCGACTACGAATCGATTGAAGAGCTAGTAAAGGATCGTAAATCTAGCGGCACCCTTTTCTCGGAAGAAGACCTCGCGAAAATCGAAGCTAACTTCCATGATCTTATACGATATCGATGCCGTAACGCAAAGAAGAGCCTCGAGTGGCTTGAATCGCAAGAATTACCGAAGGTATCGAACGAACTATTGCAAGAAACGAAAGTTCAATGGTTTCGTGTCGACGGTATGTATGGAGGATTCTCCTATGCACTGTTTGACTTAGGCGGCCCCGTTTTGTTTACAGAGAGTTGGTCTAGAGTCTTTGGCGGTTCGGGAGAACAGCACAGGATATCACCAAACGAAGTGAAGCTCGTTGCAAAGGGGTTTGCGTAATGACGGAACTCGCACAAGCTGAAGGAATGTTCGTCGGACTTGCGATTGGTGATGCTTTAGGTGCTCCGCTTGAGTTTGGTCATGATGCTGACGATATTAAAGGTAACTGGGACGGTGAAATGCAAGACCACTTCGGTACGAAGGGCTTCTATACTGACGATACTGCAATGGCGCTCTGCCTGGCGGATAGCCTACTTGAATGTGGCGGCTACAATTCTTACGATGTTATGGGTAAATACCTTAAGTGGGCGGCGCAAGGCTACCGCGATGCCGAAGGCAAACCGGCATCAGATATAGGCACACAAACCGCACATGCGATCGAGTACTTTGCAAATAACCCGAGCGTCTACAAAGACAGACCTCGTCTCACCAGTGCGGGCAATGGTGGTATTATGCGAATTGCCCCGATGATAATCGCTACTGCGGATCAGCCGATCGAGACCGCTATAAAGATGGCGAGGATTTCATCTCGTGAAACGCATTATTCTGAGGAAGCAGACGCGGGCGCGGAAGTTTTTGGCGCGATGCTTTGGCAAGCGCTTCATGTCGATCAAAAAGAAGACGTCGTCGATGTTGCTAAGTACAGTACCGGTGAGGTGTTTGATAATATTCTAGCCCGGATTCAACCGGCCAAAGAACTCAACCACGATGCTGAAATGAAAGACGTAGGCGGGTATGTCGTTGATGCCATTAAGATTGCCGTCTGGGGCTTCCTGAATTTCGACAGTTTTCGACAAGGTATGATCGAAGTCATACGTCTGGGCGGCGACGCCGATACGAATGCTGCCATATACGGCCAGTTGGCCGGTGCTTATTATAGCTACAATGCCATTCCCGAAGGCTGGCTAAATGATTTGCCAATAGGTGATGAGATAAAAGAACTCACCAGCAAGTTGCTCAAAAAGCAGCCACACACAGTTATCCATACACGCTTCGAAGAGGATGGTAAGTTTTTCAAGGAGTTTAAGCGATGAGCAAACGACTAGCCGCCTTTTTCATCACGCAAGCCATCACGCCAGATAGCAGGAGAGAAAACATCATCACCGCTTGGGATATTTATAAAGGTGCAGATACTATCTAACGAGTATGTCTAGGATCTCTTGCCCAAACTGTAACTCCGCAAATACCTGCCGAATCATGTACGGTATGCATGCCTATACTCCAGAGCTTGAACAAAAGCTTGCAGCAGGCAAAGTGCATCTCGGGGGATGTGTCATAGAAGAAGACAGCCCCAATCGCCACTGCAATGACTGCGAGCTGGACTTCGATATGAACGCTCCTGATATCTACCTAGACATAGACGGGGTCTTACTGGCAAATGATTTGACTCCGGCAAATTACTCTAAAGAGTTTCTAGCTACTGTTCTTGGAAGATACCCTCATACCACCTACTGGCTTACAACCCACTGTGACGGCGATCTTAACGTGCCAATACAGCACATCGGCCACTTGTTTGATGATGAGACCGTAGAGCTGATGAAAAAAATCAAGCCGACGAGTTGGCAGACCGCGAAAACTCGAGCAATCGATTTTGATAGGCCATTCCTATGGTTCGATGACGACTTGTTCTATGAAGAAAAAGAAACGCTCGTTAGTCATGGCGCACTCGATAACTGGATTGAGGTTGATTTAGCTAAAAACCCTGATCAATTGGCTGAATTCGTAACAAGCTTCCCATTGCCGGTAAATATAACTCAAGATATTTGAATGTACGGCTAGCGGTCAGGTAACGATCGTCTCACCACTCATAGGCTCCTGCGTCTCAACACCATTGATGCGGCAGTAGAAATTGTAGGCAGATAAGCTTGAGATCTCACCTTTTTCAATATACGGTTCAAAGAGAGGCAATAACAACTCTTCGTCCTTCGGGCTGCCGGTACGAAATACAACGACGGTTCCGACGTTTGCCAGGATAATATTTACGAGCTTTTGGTCGTCTTGTTGCTGAGTACTCTGCTCTGCCATGGTGAGATACACTTTGTATTTCCTGGCCTCACTTAACATCTGTGTAAATGACATGGTCGCGAAGTTCTGGAACTCATCGACGAGCAAAAAGCCAGCACGATCATCGAGCACATTACCTATGACAAGCTCGACGAACGATGGAATGCCGAGGAGATATTTGTCGATCCTACAATCACGGGTGAATACGGCAAAAACATCATCGATGCCAAGAAGCACCTATTTGATAAAGTTCGATACGATTCGACTATCGAAAAAGATCTGGCAACAGAGATGGATATTGCTGAAAATATCGAGCTGTACGTTAAGCTGCCGAGTGGATTCTATATCAACACCCCTATGGGCAAATATAACCCCGACTGGGCAATCACGTTCAAAGAAGGTGCGGTCAAACACATCTACTTCGTAGCCGAAACCAAGGGTGATACCAGCGACATCCAGCTACGAGAAGTTGAGCGAGCCAAGATCGAGTGCGCACGTCGTCACTTCGACAAGATAAGTAATGATACTGTGAAGTATAGTGCAGTGAGTACTTACGCCGAGCTGATGACGGCGGTACAGAGCTAACGTCGTTGACGAAGTACTGTTTTATGTGCTACATTTACATTTGAAGGGTCTTGTATAGTATTTACGACGCTCCGAGGGTATATCCTTCGGCGCGTCTTTTTATATTATCGGCAATGTATCGGTCTTCAACGAAGTTCAGGCCTACCTCTCGTTTGAACGATCTGCCGCAAACGGAGAGTTGCCCATGCCAACACGTACAAGACGACGCTTACGGGAGCATATGGTGGGACTATTGGCGCGCAAATGGACGCTAAAGATTGCAGCGGCTCTCAGTAGTGAAACTATGCGCCACTCTGAGATTGCGAGGTGCTTGCCTGGCATCACACAAAAAGTATTGACCGAAACACTCCGCGAAATGGAGCGGACTGGTATTGTTGAACGAGAGGTATACCCAATCGTGCCACCAAAGGTTGAGTACAGACTTACCGGCGTAGGGATTGAGTTACTAAAATTATCTCAAGAATTTGCCAGTTGGTTCGATACACATCACGAAAACATACATAAAGCCAAGCGAAACTACGACCGACAGTCGTGACAATATGAAATTATTTCCACTTCGATTTTTCTCACAGAAATGTCGAAGTCACGTCAAAACTTGTTTTGACGGCCTGGTGTTTAGAGTGTCTTGCGCTGCTCGATCGCATCCAACACTTCACGATGGCGCAACTTATCACGTTTACTCTTGCGCCTACCTCGTGTAAATAACCTAAAGATAAAGAAGAATACGCCAAACAGTATATACATCACAAAGTACCAGCACAGAACAAACATCCATGCGCAGATGATGAGCGTTATTGCAATCAAAGCCAAGACAAACTTGGCGATAGGATTCTCGACGTCAGTAATCTTCCAGATGCGCTGATTTCCCGCAAGGCGCTGCGCCGCTTGGTGATAAAATTTTCGTAGCGTACGCTGAACGAGCCGTGTTTGCGGTTCATTCATCAGCTGCAACCCCCAATATTGTGTCGAATTTTTATAGCGTTCGTGGAGTATCTCAAGAATATCCACTGTCTTCGTCCGCGCCGACGCATCATGAAACCAACCCGCATCACCAATCTTACCGCTATGATCATTGCCATTTTGCGAACCGGGCGCCCCGTGCAAATCAATGAGCACACGTATATGGTATTTCTCTGCCATTCGAAACGCCCAGTCAAGATATTCCACCCCACCTGTGTAGGGGCCATCAGGACGAACAAGCCAATATCCGACAGGAATACGCACAATATCGATGCTATGCCCAGCAAGCCAACGCCAATCGTCCTCGGTAATAAACGTTTGACGGTGATGGGTGATTTTTTCAAGCGCAGCTTTTGTTTGCATGAACGTATATTCATCGCGTGCATCGGTGTCCTGGAATAATGTTGGCGTCATCCATTTTTCAAGCACCAACCAACCACCCAAATTAACACCATGCAGGCAACGATGATCCGTCATGCGTCTAGTGTAGCACACGCGGAACAATAGTAGGTTCGTGTATAATAGAAAAAGAATTTGTAACGGCCAAAAACCCGGAAGGACCTCAACATGAAAAATATTACGATAAAAGATGTACTGCATTTTGTGCGTCGTGCAATCCGCGCTTACCCTTACGTAGCAACGACAATCACCGTTGGAGTGATTGGGCTACTGCTACTTTTGACACCCGCACGTAGCGTTGCGCCATGGATAGTTGGGGTCTATGCCCTTGTTATTGCCGCAATTCAGGCCTATGGTATGGCGAAAGAGCTACTGCATGGCAATGCGGGTCTAGATATTTTAGCCGTTACTGCCATTGTTTCCGCCACACTCGTTGGAGAACCGTGGGCAGCACTTGTCGTCGTCCTCATGATTACCGGCGGGGAGGCGCTCGAAGATTACGCTCAAAATCGGTCAAAACGTGAACTCACTGCACTTTTGAAACGAGCCCCGCAAACGGCAACCCTTTTGATAAAAAAAGGCAGGGAGGAGCACACAAAATCTGTCGCTGTTTCAAAAGTAAAACGAGGTGACATTATTATTGTTCGTTCAGGCGAAATCGTGCCCGTTGACGCCGAATTATTAGAAACTGCCGCGCTATTCGACGAGTCATCTGTCACGGGTGAAAGTCTACCCGTTGAGCGAAAACAAGGCGAAATAATCATGAGTGGTGTGGTGAATGGCCAGACTGCCGCCCGCCTCAGAGCCACAGCACTAGCCGCCGATAGCCAATACCAGCAAATCGTACGGCTCGTCAAGCAAGCCCAGGACAGCAAAGCACCAATGGTTCGCCTCGCCGACCGCTACGCCGTACCGTTCACTCTTCTTTCGCTCGCAATCGCCATTACTGCCTGGATTATGAGCGGTGACCCAACGCGATTCGCCGAAGTTCTTGTGGTGGCAACGCCATGTCCGTTACTGATTGCAGCACCCGTGGCATTTCTAGGAGGCATCAACCGTGCCGCCAAAGCTGGTTTAATTGTAAAAAGCGGCGGAACTCTCGAGCAGCTAGCGCGTGTTAAATCCGTCGCATTTGATAAAACAGGCACCCTAACAACCGGCCAGCCCAAGCCACTGCGCATCGATACAAAAAAAGGATTTACCGAAAATCAAGTCTTGTCGCTTGCCGCCTCGGCCGAAGCCTACTCATCTCACGTTCTGGCAAGCGCTGTGGTAAGCGCCGCCAAACAGCGTCAACAAGCGTCGATAGCCGTCAGTTCTGCCGAGGAATATGCGACCAATGGCGTAGAGGCACACACAAACCAAGGAGTTATTCGCGTCGGTAAACCTTCATGGATTGCAAAATTTGCACCGGACATCACTCGTGCCGAACAGGACACTGGCCAAACAGCCATTTATATATCGCTCGACGGACATCACGCCGGAACAATCATCATGCGCGACGAGCTTCGACAAGAATCAGCCGAAATTGTTGCAACATTAAAAATGATGGATATTTCTCACATCGCCATGGTGACAGGTGATCTTGCAACCACCGCCAAACCGCTGGCGAAAAAACTTGGCATTCGTACCTTGCATGCCGAATGTACGCCAGCCGATAAGGTGTCATTCGTTGCTGCCATGAAACCACGCCCGCTGATGATGGTAGGGGACGGACTCAACGATGCGCCCGTTCTTGCCGCCGCCGACGTTGGGTTTGCCATGGGTGCACGCGGTGCCACCGCCGCAAGTGAATCGGCCGATATCGTCAACCGCGCCGATAGCATCAGGGGCATACCGGTTGCTCTTCAAATTGGACGCGACACCGTACGCATTGCCCTGCAAAGCATTTGGATTGGAATCATTATCAGTACTATTTTAATGGGTATCGCTGCTTTTGGTTCACTTCCGGCGCTTGCCGGAGCCTGGCTTCAGGAGGGGGTTGACCTCGTCGCAATTCTATGGGCCTTACGCGCAGCAAGAACCACCAACAAATAAGTTTCAGCTCGTGTCGCCTCGGCAGTAGTCAGATTGCTGATTATCTTTGCATCAACTATCCTAGGAAAGACCATGACCCACACGCACCGACCTACTACACCAAAGACAAAAACGCTTCGTTTACGAAAAATTGTTCTTATCGTCATTATTTTTGTTGCCATTGGGGTCAGTTCTCAGCTTATTATTCGCCCACCAGCCCCTCAAACGGCAACAGATTACGCCACCGTCCAGCGATCACTCCCTTACTGCAATTCAAAAGACCCTTCCCAAACACTCGATTTTTACCGACCGTAACATAGCGCTAGCGCGGCGACACCCCTTGTCGTTTATATTCGCGGCGGTGGATGGCGTAGCGGAAATAAAAGCAATAGACTCATCACCACTGCGTACGGACCATTTTTCTTGCAGCATGGCATTGCTGTTGCGTCAATCGATTACCGGCTACACTCCAAGAATCCCTACTCAGACCAAAATGATGACGTCATCTGTGCACTCAGTTACCTTAACATTCGAGCACAAGAACTCAATATTAATCCACAAAAAGTCATCTTATTTGGCGACAGCGCCGGCGGGCAACTCGCCGCTCTTACCGCTCTTAATGCGGACCACAACCAATACCGCTATGAACCGCCTCGCGGCGTCATTGATTTTTATGGTGTATCCGATTTTTCCGAATTAATAAGTGGCCAGCACTCTGATGCCAACGCACGCCGCTACCTCGGACCAGATTATCACTCGTACATCGCTCAGGCAAGCCCCGTCACCTACATCAGACCCGATCCACTAAAGGATAGCGGTGCCGATACGACGACTTCTTCAGATGCTAATTTGCGTGTCATATCACTATTCTACAGCAGCTAGTTCATATCTGTTATAATTACAGATATGAATTCCCACCAACTACAACTTGCCACCGTGCCATTTGATGCTATTACATCTGGTGTAAAAACCGTTGAATCACGACTATATGATGAAAAACGCCAAACGATCCAGATTGGCGATACTGTTATCTTTACGAACCGAGAAAACACCAATCAAACCGTATCGGTAAAAGTTATCGGCTTGCTGCGCTACGAAACATTCCATGATCTTTTTTCTCACAATGACCCTGCTAAGTTTGGTGGCGAGAGCGTTGAATGGCTTGAAAACCAAATCAATGAATTCTACTCTGTTGAGCAACAGAAGCAAGATGGCGTTATCGGCATCGAATTCGTGCTGCTGTAAGTTGCATAAAACCATAAACTCTGTTATAATCACTACCGTCCTATCCACCTGCTAGGTCAACCAAAAAATCCTAGCAATCATCGGGAGCTGTACCATGACCGCATCAACGGTCATTAACAACGTTGTCATTCGCCCTGCGGCGTCTGACGACTTCGAATGGGTCGCTGACCTCATGGTTCGGGCGCTCAGCCCGTTCTATGACGGCGACCACCGTGCGCACGCACAGCGCATCTTCGACACCCACATGGAGGGTGGCGTCGACCACGTCGGTCACTTCTCGGCTGGACAGTACGTGTTCATTGCCGAGCAGGACGGGCAGCGAGTCGGCATCATCCACGTCGTGGAGAAGAAGCAGGAGACGGTGAAGATCAGCCCGCTGATCGTCAGCACCGACTACCGTGGGAAGCTGGGGATCGGGAGCATGCTACTCAAGCATGCCGAAGACTTCGCCCGCAACCTCGGTGCTCGGCAGCTGTACTGCACCGTCGCTTCGCCGAACCAGAAGGCGCTTCAGTTCTTCCTCCGGAAGGGCTTCCACATCACTGGAACGGCGAAGGATCACTACAAGCAGGGTGTCGACGAGCACATGCTGTACAAGCAGCTCGTGGACGAGGCGGGTTTCGACTCGCCCAATGTCTCGGTGATCCCCTTCGATGAGGAGAAGCACGCTGAAGGCGCGCGGAAGCTCATCTTGTCGCAGATGAGCGATGTTTTCCGTGGCGTGGACGACGACTGGGTTGACGCCCTGTTCGCTGGCTACAAGCGGAAGGAACTTGGCGACGTGAACGCCAAGTACAAGATCATCTTCACTGCCGAGTGCGGCGGTCAGGTGGTCGGCATCGCTGGCGCTACACCCAAGAAGGGCCAGCCCATCAAGCTGATGCCGCTCGTGGCGTCGTCGGAGGCAGCGTTCGAAGCGCTTGTCATCGACCTTCAGGGACTGCTGGCGGACTACGGTCACAAGCTGTATGTTCACCTCGTTCCCGAGCCGTGGCAGGTCGCCTGCCTCCAGCGTCACGGCTGGACGCTCGAAGGTGTGTTCCCTGGCGGATACGCACCGAACAGCGTCGTGCAGCAGTGGGGACTGAACTTCAACAAGGAAGGAGCAACCGTGCGTAAGATGCGCATCAAGCGTCCGTATTTCGACGCGATCATGTCGGGTCGCAAGACCCTGGAGGTTCGTGTCGGGTACGACAGCATCAAGCGCCTGAAGGCTGGTGAGCTGTTGCAGCTCGAAACCGGTCACACGTCAGGCGTGGTGCGGATCAAGTCGATCCGTGTCTACGACAACTTCGCTGACATGTTGGCGATCGAGTCGTGGCGAGAGATCGTCCCGCAGGTCAACAACGAGGCGACTGCCCTCCAGCTCCTGCGTGAGATCTATCCCGCGCACAAGGAGCGTCTCGGTGTTCACGTCATCGAGGTCGAGAAGCAGTAGGACAACGCAGGGTTCGCATCCCTGAAACGGAGTAATCCGATCGATCATGCGAGTGACTTGGGCCAGTGTCACTGATACCTGATTTAAGGTACCGAACAACTAGCCTGTTTTTCTTTTGAAATTTGTTTCACCACAAAAGGTTCAGTAATCATCCTGAAGCCCCTGCCAAGTAAATACGGTAACCGAAAGGTTGCCGTATTTACTTGGCCACATGGATGCGGAGGATTGAGTTTCGATCTGCGGATTGCTTCAGCAAGGAGCGTAGATCGAAGTGCGCTAATCAAGATTGACCGAGGGAGCTCGCTCACTCGCAGCTAGTGAAGATTATAACTTAGTATTCCTCGTAACCCTGCAAAACAGGATAGATCTCCATAGTGAAGTCTTTTTTGTTTCCTTCGCCTCCGTTATTAATATTGTTTTCAATAGTTTTAGTTAAAATAGTACGCTGTAAGTATATCTCCTGGCTGTATGAAGATCTATCTTTCTATGCACACGAGTGGTGTAACTATTGAAAAATGGGAAGGTTTTGATTGTACTGTCATGGGGATTAGGCTACTAATACCATAATAACAGAAGACTCTGACGCCGAATTTGCGAGAAAACATGGATCTTCTTTTAGTGTTCAGCTTTCCGAACATCATGCCAGAGAACTAGCTATCAACCTATTATACTATGCATAAACCGCGCCCAAACCCCAAACTATTGTGGTCCATTACGTTTATGGTGTATAATCATTTCAACAGTTTAAGTTGGAGTAAATATAATTGATGATGCGAATTTTTCGGGTAGTACTCCGGGTCTGGCACCATTCTAGGCTAGGCTTCATATTTGTCTCTATTTGCAGATGGTTCTATCTGTTTATGCGTAAACTCTTCACAGCTCCTCACCGTGCAGCCTATCAGCGCTTTTCGTGGTATCAGAGATGGAACAATATAACCGTTTTAAGAAGGCTACACATTCCACTCTTTCCCCTAGCGGCTGTCATCAGTACTGCGTTTGTTGGTGTTCTTTTCATGTCGGTCAACGCCCTGCCCGACGTCACGGACGTATGGGATTTCAGCGATGATTCAGACTACGCGGTATCTGGCGGAGTGGAGGTGGTTGATTCTGCAGCCAAGCTTAAGTTTAACGAATATGCCGCCGACAGCGAGACGGTCGGTCTTTATCACTTTAATGAAATTAATGGCAGTACTGCCAGCGACAGTTCGTCTTACGCCAATTCCGCTACGGTTTTTGACTCGGTTTTTGACGGGGGTATCCTTAGCAACAGTTTGAGGCTGGACGGCAGCCTGAGTCGTGCGGTTGTTCCTAGTTCTCCATCCCTTAAGCTTACCCGGGACAATACAATCGAAGCATGGACAAAATTTGATAACTCATTTTCAACCAGCGCCGTACGGCGGCAGGGGATTGTCGACAAGGGCGACTACCAGATGTACTTTAATAACGAAACTGGTAAGCTCACCTACGAGCTAGCCGACAAGAACGCCAGCGGCTGGACTCAGGCAGGCGGTAACAATGTTAATAGCAGCTGGGATCAAAGCGGCAACCGTTCCGTCAATGCGCAGGTCAAGATTGGTACAGATATTTTTGTAGGAATAGGAACTGATATAGGTGACGCTGAGGTTTGGAAATGGAGCGGTACGAACTGGAGCAAGATTGGCGGCGGCACGCCTGCTATCAACGGGAGCTGGGATGCCAACACCTACGAAGGAGTTTATTCACTGGCGACTGATGGAACCAACCTTTACGCCGGGCTCGGCACGGGTACCGGCGAAGGCGAAGTGTGGATGTGGAACGGGACGGCCTGGGCGAAAATCGGCGGCGATAGCGTTAATGGAGGCTGGACGAACTACGCCGAGCAGGTGTGGATGCTTGATTATTTTGGTGGCAATTTATACGCAGGTCTAGGCAACACCGCCGGCGACGCAGAAATATGGAGATGGAACGGGACGGCCTGGACGAAAATTGGCGGCGACAACATTAACGCAGGCTGGACCACTGTGTACGAAGCAGTTACCGGTCTCACTAACGACGGCACGAATCTCTACGCTGGACTTGGATCAACGGCTGGTGATTCTGAAGTGTGGATGTGGAACGGGTCGAGCTGGAGTAAGATTGGCGGCGACAGCGTAAATGGGGGCTGGGATACAACCATAGAGACCGTCCGAAGCCTAAAGCATTTTGGCGGTAACCTGTATGCAGGCCTGGGTGACACAGCTGGTGACGCAGAAGTTTGGCGGTGGAACGGATCCGCGTGGACGAAAATCGGCGGCGACGCAGTGAGCGGAAGCTGGGCCAATGCAACCTACGAGCAAGTTACCGCTTTTGCATGGGATGGCACCAACCTGTATGCAGGGCTAGGAACCAGCAACGGCGACGGTGAGGTCTGGCGGTGGAACGGATCCGCGTGGACGAAAATCGGCGGCGACGCGCTAAGCGGCAGCTGGACAGCGAACCAAGGAGATGCAGTTAATTCATTACTATTTAATGATGGAAAGCTCTATACCGGTACATACGACGCGGCCGGCGATGGCTTATTCTACAGCTTTAATGGCACCAGCTGGACGCAGCTAGGCGGCGCATATGTTAATGAAAGTTGGGGTATGTACGGCGTCGGTTCAATGCAAGTAATGCAAGCTCAGGGTGGTTATCTATACGCAGGCACGGGCACCGCGGCAGGCAATGCGCTCGTTTATCGCTTTGACGGTACTAGTTGGGAGCTGGTAGGTGGTCAGGGGGTTAACTCAAGTTGGAGTCCTTTTGCCCGATCGGTCGTGTATAGCATGGCAAGCTTTCAGGGCAACTTATACGTCGGCCTCGGCAACGGAGCCAACAATGCGGAACTTTGGCGCTGGGATGGAAACAGCTGGACGATCATAGCCGGTAATACGGTTGGCAGTAGTTGGGGCAGTAATTATGAGGAAGTTGACGCCCTAGCGACCGATGGTCAGTATCTATATGCTGGGCTCGGCAACAGCGCTCAAGATGGAGACGTATGGCGGTATGACGGCTCTGCTTGGCAAAAAATTGGCGGCGATAGCCTGAACGGCGGTTGGACAACGGGAAATAACATTTATAATATTTATTCTCTGGCGGTTTACAAAGGGAAACTTATAGCCGGCCTAGGCCGCACTGCAGGACAGGGGCAGGCATGGTCATGGAATGGTTCAGCGTGGACAAAAATTGGCGGCAATGGCGTAAATGGCAGCTGGGATAGCGCTGGCAATAACACTGAATCTGTCGAGAGTCTAATTACTTACAATGGTAGGCTCTATGCCGGATTAGGAGCCACGACAGGAGATGGTGCGGTCTGGGAGTATGATGATGCATCGTGGCAGAAAGTCGGTGGCGACGAACTTAATGGTAGTTGGGTATCTGGTACCTACGAAAGAGTAAAAACACTGAGTGTCTATAATGGTGATCTGTACGCAGGGCTTGGCAGTACTGCGTCTCGCGGTGAAGTCTGGCGTTATCGGTCTGGTGTGTGGGAAAAAATCGGCGGGAACGGCATAAACAGTGGCTGGTCAAACGCCATTGAAGAGATTGGGTCGTTTAGCGCATATAAGGGAAAATTTTATGTTGGTCTCGGTACAACCGCAGCCGCCGATGCGCAGGTATGGAGTTGGGGGAATAATGCATTCTTAGAGTCAAATACCTCATCTTGGGATAATGATTGGCATCATGTAGCAGCAAGCTACGACGGCTCAACTATGAAACTATATGTTGACGGTAGCGAAGACGGATCACGAACAGTTGCCGTTCAGATCGCCGAAAATGACCGGAGCCTACTCATTGGTGATACGTACGGCGGGCGTGAATACGGCAAACCAAGCGGTAATTTTGATGGCTTGATAGATGAACTGCGCATCAGCAACGTTGCTCGTACGGCGTTCAATACCGAACCTTTTTCAGATGATGCCGAGACAGTGCAGCCAGTCGCGGCTATACGTAAAGATGGCATATGGCATTGGGATGAATTCAGCCACATTACTTCTGGCGGCGGAACGGTTAAGTATAGATTGTCTGACGATGATGGCGCCAGCTGGAAATACTGGGACGGTACTACCTGGACAGTTTCTAGTGATCTGGGCATGACCAATACAGCGAGTGAGGTCGATGATAATATAGCAGATTTTCCGGTGACGTTTGGCGGCCTGCTGTGGCAGGGCGTCCTACAAGGCGACGGTAATCAACGTGTGACGCTGAGCAATGTCACCGTGAAATCAACTTCAGATGATACACTACCAGACACCAGCGGCCTGGCTATTACTGCCAAAAAGGCACATGGTGGCGCTACCTTAACAGACAGCGCATGGACGAATGGCTCGTCACCCGAATTTAACTGGTCTGGCGCGAGTGATGGCGACTCCGGCCTTGCCGGGTATTGTCTCTACATCGGTACCGACCAAACAGCCAACCCGACCACCACAAAAGGTATGCTTGGTACGAGCCCGGTACTCACCGGTGATAAGTGTCAGTACATTGTGTCAGCCTCAACGCTTGACCTTTCATCGCCAGGCGCCTTAGCCTCGGCCCTCACGAGCAGCAACGACTTTTATTACCTACGTGTGAGCGCTATCGACAAAGCCGGCAATATATCAACCGACATTAAAACCTTTAGTTTTAAGTTTGATAACACAGCACCGTCAATCCCGGGATTCATCAGCGCTCCGTCTGGCTTCGTCAGCAACAAAGCCGTGACGCTTAGCTGGCCGACTACTGGTAGCGATGCTCCGGCCGATGCTAATTCTGGCTTGGCCGGCCTACAGTACCGCATAGGGCCTTCGGGCACATGGTACGGAGCCGCGCACGCAGGCACGGGTGACCAGACCGATCTACTGACGAATAGCGGCAGCTACACCATGCAAGATCCGCCCGACTTCGCCAATCTTGTTGACGGTATCAACACCGTATACTTCAGAACATTCGACACTGCCGGAAATATTTCAACTGGTTTTGCAACCGCAGCTATCAAGCTCAACACTAGTGGCGCGCCGAGCGAACCGCTTAGTATCTCGGCCAGCCCAAGCACTAATTCCACCAACTCGTTTAGTTTTAGCTGGAGCCCACCGAACACCTTTGTCGGTGATGTCAATAACTTGACCTATTGCTACACCGTTAATGCGGCTCCGAATGCCGGCAACTGTAGCTACACCGGTGCAGGTAATACCAGTTTACCCTCAGGCGCATATGCCACTAAGCCCGGTATTAACACACTCTACCTAGTGGCTAAAGATGAATCCGGTATTAATTACTCTAATTACGGGACGGCAGAATTTACCGCCAATACGACCGCGCCAGGGCTACCACTCAACGCCGACATTGCCGACGTCTCCATTAAATCTACCAATAAGTGGCGTCTGGCTCTCACTTGGGACGAGCCGACCAGCCAGGGGTCGGGTGTCGCCAAATACGATATTTATAGATCAACCGATGACGACCAATATTCATACGTTGGCACCAGCTCAAGCACGACTTATATTGACGCAGGTCTGCAGCAAATTACGTATCACTATAAAGTTAAAGCGTGTGATAATACTAACAACTGCGGCGCCTACAGCAGTAGTGTCAGCTATCTACCGACAGGTCGGTTCACCGACCCAGCCGCTCTCGTCGCCGAACCAGAGGTGTCTGACATTACCACCCGAAAAGCAACGATTCGGTGGAGTACCGATAGGGCAAGCGACTCAAAAATTGCTATCGGTACGACCAGCGGTCAGTACGGCTCATCGGAGGTTTCAAACTCAGACCAAGTCAGTGCACATGAGGTCAATCTCGACAACCTGGCTGCCGGCACGACGTACTACTATGTGGCGAGGTGGACTGACGAAGACGGTAACACTGGTAACAGCCAAGAATTTACCTTCCGAACAGCTCCGCCACCAACGCTTAAGGAAATCACCGCCACGCTCGTTGGCCTAGATGGCGTTACTATTCAATTCATCTCCAAAAACGCTACGAAAGTCGATGTACTATTCGGGCCATCAGAGTCATTTGGCGGTATCAAAACGATCAACACTTCGCTCGAAGAATCGGCCTACACTGTAAACCTTGATGCACTCACCGACGGTACTAAGTACTTCTATAAGATCGTCTCGTATGACAAAGAGGGAAGCAAGTACGATGGTAGCACTCAGTCATTCACGACTCCGCCAAAACCAAGAATTAGCGAGATGAAGTTCCAACCGATACCAGGAAAACCAACTAGCACACAGCAGGTAACTTGGCGCACGAACGTACCATCTACTACAAGGGTGGTATACGGTCTCCTAGGAAGCGGGGGAGAAGAGAAGACTGTGCCTGGCATGACGACCGAGCACACAATCGAAATCAACGATCTAATTGATGATAGCCAGTACTTCATCGTGGCACAGTCACGCGATGCAAACGGTAATCTAGCGGTATCAGATCGGCAAGTATTTAAGACGGCGGAGGACACCAGGCAGCCGACGATCGATAATGTATCGATTCAGACATCCATCGATGGCGCCGGTTCATCGGCAAGAGGACGAGTTGTTGTATCTTGGCGTACGGACGAACCGGCGACGAGCCAGGTCGCATATGAGCAGGGATCCGATAAAACAAGCTTCAGTAACAAAACGCCCGAAGACACCGGCCTGTCATTCGAGCACGTCGTCATCGTTACTGATCTTCCTACCTCCCGGGTATACAGTATCAAGCCAATTTCATACGATAAATCACGAAATGAAAGCGACGGAGCAGTAGAATCGGCTATCGTTGGTCGGGCTTCGGATGACATTCTAACGATAATCCTTAATAGTCTCAAGGGTGTATTTGGATTCTAGTATGAAAAGTACAAAAGACAGTTTAATTAGGGTTGAGAATGTGTCTCAAGAGTTCGGCACCGAAGATATGGTGGTACGGCCTCTCAACGATGTCAGCTTTTCACTCGCCAAAAACAGCTTTAGCATCATCTACGGTCCGTCAGGCAGCGGAAAGTCCACGCTCCTCAACGTCCTTACGGGACTGCAATCGCCTACCAAGGGTAAAGTATATATCGACAACAAGGATGTCTATGCCTTGTCGCGCGATGAGCTCGCCAATTTCCGGGCGAGCAGCCTCGGGTTCATTTACCAGACTAACTACTGGGTAAAAAGTCTGAATGTACTCGACAACGTTGCGATGTCAGTATACTTTTCAGGATTAACGCGAAAAAACGCCCATAAGCTTGCTTACGAGGCGCTTGAGATGGTCGATATGAAATCTTACGCTCACAAGTATCCGACCATGCTTTCAGGTGGCGAGCAGCAGCGAATCGCAACGGCCAGGGCTCTAGCTACTAACCCGTCATACATTATAGCCGACGAACCGACTGGAAGCCTTGACAGCACCAACGGCGATAAGATCATGAGCCTCCTTGTACGTTGTCAGCGCGACCTTGACCGTACTATTATTCTAGTGACGCACAACCTTGAATATATGCCGCTAGCTGATAAATTGCTTCATATTGAAGACGGCCGAGTCAAGGAAATCAATGAAGGTTCAATCAAACAGACCACGGACGTACTGTTCGCCGACATGCGTTCGCGAATGCATAGACTAGAAAAGGCACAAACAGATGTCAAATAAAAATGATTTCAAATTAGTCAAACGCAGAGTGCTCATGTTCATGGCATGGCGCAACCTAACTCATAAAAAAATGAGATCACTCCTAACACTTTTTGGTATCGTGATAGGTATAGGCGCTCTCTATTTTTTGATTTCGCTTGGTCTCGGTATCCAGCAACTGGTTACCGATAGAGTTGTAGGAGGCGAATCGGTAAAATCGATCGACGTCACCACTGCAAACGAAAAAAATATCAGCTTAGACTCCGATACCTATACCAAATTAAAGAATTTACCCCATGTTATAGGTATTGGCGGTATGTATTCCTTCGCTGGGTTAGTAAATCTACGCGGTTCTAGTGTCGATGCGGTCGTGTACGGAGCGAACGACAGTTACCTTAAAATGCTCGATCTCAAGCTGCTCAGCGGTAGTCTCATAAAAACCGGATCAGACAACGAAATCCTTATTAATCAATCAATGCTGCGTTCGCTTGATTATAAGAAGCCCGAGGACGCAATTGGTAAAAAAATTACACTTATCATACCGTCTCTAGGGGCAGAAGAAGTACAATTTAAAAAAGAATTCACCATCGTCGGGGTGAGCGCCGATCAAAACGGTGCAGAGTTGTACGTGGCTTCTGATATTCTTATGGCTGCAGGAGCCGAGAACTTCAACCAGATACGCATTGAGGCAAGTGATGTCGATGGGGCTCGGTCGCTTCGTTCCCAAATTAAAGCCCTGGGCCTAACAACCGCTTCCCCAATCGATACGGTAGATCAAATCGACCAAGTCTTCAAATTCTTCAATCTCATACTTGCAAGTTTCGGCGCCATTGGCATGATAGTAGCAATTTTAGGTATGTTTAATACTATTACCATCTCTCTACTTGAGCGAACAAGGGAGATAGGGATTATGGTCGCTCTCGGAGGACGGGATACCGACATGCGGATGCTGATAATCTTTGAGGCAATGCTCCTTTCGTTTATAGGTTCGATCCTAGGAATCCTCAGCGCTACTATTTTTGGCCAGCTCATCAATCTTGGGTTGAACCTTTTTGCGCGGTCACGCGGTGTAACCGAAGGTTTTCAGCTTTTCGCCACGACCTGGTGGCTCGTTCTTGGCGCAATAGGATTCATGATGTTAGTTGGTTTGGTTGTGGTCTTCATTCCTGCAAGGCAGGCTGCCCGCCTGAACCCAATCGACGCATTAAGAAGAGAATAGTCGGTACCAAACTCCAACTCTTTGGAGCGTATGAAACAGGCTCTTGTCATCATCCGTATTAAACGCGCTTCAGATCGCGCTCAAAATTTTCATAGAAAATTCGTGGTTATATAGCTTTGATACAATCAAAGATGAAGCAGAGCTTTGACTTGAGAAGATGTTACGCATTGTCGCGACCTTCCTCGTCAGGAAAACTAATTAAACCACAATAAGTTTGATGATAGTCCTGAAGCCCTTGCCACGAAATTTGTAAAGTGTTAATTTGAAGATGATAGAACCACCGGCCTCTGTTAATCATATCTTCGGATATGATTTTTCTAATTTTACGGCTTTCATCACCCCAGTCGATGAATTCGACTCCATTAGCTCCTACCCAAGATACCAGATAGACATGAAGCTAGTGTCGGGACAGTCAATTTTCGATCATATGAACGTCTCTTATGACACGATGCGCAGTGATAAGAACCCCGTGCGATATGTGCGCAACTTCTACAAGAGTCAGATGTCCGAAGGGGATGCTCTATGGTGGATTGACGATGGCGACGATTCGGTGCCGGAATTGAGTCCTGTAATTCGCAACTACTCGTCACTAGATTCCGGCACTAGAGACGGTATTAAGGCCGAACTTTTTATACTTCATCCTGAAATACTGTCGAATAGTAGTAATAAATATAAGAATGTTCCCGCCTACCTTGCGTCTCGATACGGTGTTGTATGTGCTAATGTAAGGGATATCTTCACAGCCGGAGGCCAGGTTATACTGCAAAATGTAGACGGTGCTGAATTTAGAGCTCCTCAGATAGTTGGAGAGCTGTTAAGACTAGCTCCGCTCATTGATATAAAAATCCTTCAGAAGACAGCAGTTGAGCTTTCTAATAGCTGGGGTCATCATGTCAACGATAGTCAGAGCAGTAAGGAGCTGTGGCTAAGCGAAATAGATAGGCATTCTTCTACGTTAGGTTTGGATGCTCGTATATCAGATCTTTACGAGCGTGCAGTCGGCTCTATCGCTGGGTAATAATCAAGCTGTTGACTATTCGATGTTTTATGTGCTACATTTATTTTTGAAGGGTCTTGTACAGTATTGTAACGCTTCGAGGGTATATCCCTTGGAGCGCTTTTTATTAGGCAGCGAGTCGGTCTTCAACGAAGTTTAGGCCTACCTAGCGTTTGAACGAGTGCTGCATGAGGGGGATTTCCTGTGCCAACACGTACAAGACGACGTCTACGCGAACACACTGTGGGTCTTTTGGCTCGTAAATGGACACTACGCATCGCAGTGACACTTAGTGGCGATACGAAGCGCCACTCCGAGCTTGCGAAGTGCCTCCCTGGCATTACACAGAAGGTTCTTACTGAAACATTGAGGGAGATGGAGCGAACGGGTATAGTCGAACGATTTGTCTATCCTGTTGTTCCACCAAAGGTTGAATACAGACTGACCGAGATTGGACTAGAGTTACTGAAACTATCTCAAGAGTTTGCTAGCTGGTTTGATACTCACCACGAAAACATACACAAAGCCAAAAGAATCTACGACCGACAACGGTAGTATTTGAGATTATCATCACTTCGATTTTTCTACGAAAAGTCGAAGTCACGTCAAAACTTGTTTTGGCGGCTTAGTAGTTAGAGCTGTTTGCGCTGCCCAATAGTGTCAAGTACTTCACGATGACGTAACTTATCACGCTTGTTTTTACGTCTGCTGCGAGTAAATATCCTGAAGATAAAGAAGAATACGCCGAACATTACGTACATCACGAAATACCAGCATATAACAAACATCCATGCGCCCATAATGAGGGTTATCGCAATCAAAGCTAAAGCAAACTTAGCTATAGGATTCTCGACACTGGTAATCTTCCAGATGCGCTGCGCCGATCCGCTGAAAGATAGCGGCGCTGATACAACGACTTTTTCAGATGCTAGTTGACGACTCATATCCCTATTCTACAATAGAAGTGTCTTGGTATAGTATGATGCGAATTGAAAAGATTTTTTCATGAGTCATTCATTTTGCTAGTGTTTTAATATTTCACCGCTTGCACATCTTAAAACAATAGTTACTTCAAAGTACCTATGGAACTTTGGGGGTATTTAGTACCCCTAAAGTGCCTTATTGTAGTAAGTTTCGACCTCTGATACTTTTGTGATAAGTGGGTGCATTGTAACTAAACATGAAGGGAAATAAAGTGGGGCTAAAAAAGACACAATACATCGTAGCACTTATTGTCGCAGTCGGTCTGCCATTCATCTTGGCTGATCCTGCGTTCGCACAAACACCGGGCGGCGTAAGTAACGTCGAAAACTTTATACGGAGCGTGATCACCGTTCTGGCAGGACTTGCCGGTCTGGTTGCGACCGGCTTTTTCGTTGCCGGTGGATTTACATACATCACAAGTTCAGGAAATCCTGAGCAACTCGATAAGGCAAAGCGTACACTGACTTGGTCAGCAATCGGACTGGCTATCGTTATCGCTGCTTTTGTCCTAGCTAACATCGTCACGACACTCGCAACACAGGCGTTCGGAGGATAACTAAAAACCATGTGGGGTTTTGAAGATGCCCTCTTGATGGGTCTAGGTACGTTTGCGGACACATCGCAGGCAATCGCCTCGATGCGCGAATATGTCATGCCGGTGGTTCAGGTATTATCTGGCCTCGCCGGTCTTGTTTGTGTTTTCTTCATCGTTCAAGCTGGTTATCTATATATCACGAGTAGCGGTAAGCCCGACCAGATGGAACACGCAAAAGATGTGCTAAAAAAGGCACTCCTTGGCCTGATTATTGTGCTTGCCGCCATAACACTCACAACTATCTTAACCAACGCCTACGGCACACCGCAAAGCCCTGGTAATGCCACGCTACCTAGCCTTGAAGCAGTACAAGAGGAAGAGCAAAGCAACGGCTTCCTCGATATGGTCGTTAAAGCTATCACTGGCGTCTTAGCACAGATAGTTAACGGGGTGGCGACGCCATTCTTAGGCGCACTCGATTTCTTTACTACCGGTACGCCTGCTATGGCGAGTAATCCGAGTGTCTTTAACTTTTGGCTGGCTATGGTAGGCATAGCTAACATCCTGTTCGTACTTGTGCTCGTGCTAATCGGCTTTCATGTCATGAGCGCATCGGCACTCGGTTTTGATGAGGTCGAGCCAAAACATCTCGTGCCACGAGTCGCCATGATATTCGTCCTAATGAATACCTCAATATTCCTTATCGACGGAATAATTGCGTTATCTAATGCGCTTATCAAGGCGGTAGGTTTAATTTCTGGGTCGTCATCTGTCTGGGATACGCTGATGAAAGTAGTTGAGCAAACGTCAGGCCTAGGTATTGCCGCTCTGTTGATCATGGTAGGTTTCGTCATTTGTTCGATCGTGCTACTGGTCTATTATGTTATGCGTCTTGTTACACTCTACATCGGAGCAGTGCTTGCGCCGCTTGTTAGCCTCCTCTGGTTAATCCCTGGATTTCGTGACTTCGCAGAAACGGCCTTCAAAACCTATCTTACAACTATCTTCGTGCTATTCGTTCATGTTGTCATACTGCAGCTATCGGCATCACTGTTTACTGGTATGGCGACAGTCTCGGGTGACAACGCCGTGCCAGACACTCTTATGGCGATGGTGACGGGTATTGCGACTATCTTAATGCTTTTGAAAGCTCAGAGCGTCATGATGCAGTTTAGTTACGTAAGTACGGGCGCACGCAACATGCGAAAGCTTGGCGGACAGTTTGTAAACGGCGTAAGCTATCTGAGCGGTAAAACAAGAGCGGCCGCAAGCACCATTAGCTCAAAGACCGATACGGCTAAAAAGAGCCGCATGATCCGTAATGTTGAGTCACGAGCCGTCAGTACAGGTAAGACTCAAACGGTTCGCTACCAAAACAAGAAAGGTACGGCAGAGATCGCACATACCGCCACGCCAACTAAACCTAGGCCGTCTACACGAACCGGCGCAACCTATGAAGCTCCGACCGTTAAAGTGACTCGTGTACCAGCTTCTTCGACCACGCCAAGGAATAACAGTAAGGATAAGACGCTATGAAAATGACCGTTGTACCAGCACAAGTGACGACCGTCGAAGATCGGATTATCGGCAATCTTGGATTCTCGCAGATCCTACTGCTTATCATACCGGTCTTTGCCAGCGCCTTCATCTTCGGACTATTTCCACCGTTCATGGGTGGTGCACTATATAAGTACATCATCATGGCATCGGTGGCACTGCTATTTTGTATCCTCGCCATTCGCGTCAAAGGAAAAATCGTCGCCAACTGGATCATTACTGTCTCAAAATACAATCTCCGTCCGAAGTACTATCTGTATAACAAAAATGTCACCACCCACCGTGAAGAGTACCAGACAAAGATAGTTGATCAAGAAAGTCAGAAACTAGAGACAGAGAAACCGAAGACAAAACTCAACTTACATCAACTCGATATTCCGACCACCGCCAAGATACTAGCTACTATCGAAAACCCTAGTGCTAACTTCCGGATTGAACCAGGAAAGAAAGGAAATTTACATGTTCGCTTTACAGAAATCGAAGACTAAAACTAGCTCGCGGGGGCAGATTGCCATCAAGGGCGTGCGTGACGGTATATTGATGCTACCGAATAACGAGTACAGAGCCATCTTGCAGGTATCGTCACTAAACTTTGAGCTGCGGAGCGAAGAGGAGCAAGACGCGATTATTGAAACGTATGAAAGCTTCCTCAACTCGGTCGGCTCTAACTTACAAATACTGGTACGCACTCGTGAGATTGATATGGATAAGTACCTCGATGACCTTAATGAGCGTTATGAGAGTGAAACCGCACCAATCTACCAACAGCAGCTACAAAACTACGACGAGTTTATCCGCTCACTCATTACCGATAACAAGATTCTGACTCGTCATTTCTATATCATCGTACCTTATAAATTAAATGGCAAAACAGATTTCGACCTAGTAGGTGAACAGATGAAGATAAAACTCGACATCATTGCCAAGGGTATAGCTCGACTTGGCATGCACACAGACCAGCTACATAGCCTTGAGGTACTTGATCTATTCTACAGCTTCTACAGTCCGACACAGGCAAAGTTGCAGCCACTTACTGAGCAGGCGTTATCTATTATCCATACAGCACTCGTGCAGAGGGGAGAAGTATAATGAGTAAGCTAGCTACTATTATGAGAACCAAGATTCTTGAGCCAGTCACTGCACCCGTCAAAAAAAGAAAGGCGGCAAGATTGGAGCGCCAAAAAGAATTAAATATCACGTTTGGTGAGCAAGATGCTGTCGACATCTTGTCATACGCAGGACTTGAGGAAAATATCGACTACCTAAATATAGACGGTGTATATATGCGCACACTCTATATATCTGGGTATCCGTTCGTTGCCAATTCCGGCTGGATGGATAGTCTGATTAACTTTAATCACGACACAGATATTAGTTACCACGTCCACGAAGTAAGCGCCTTGTCTGCGCTGCCAAAACTGCACCGTAAGATCACTGAGCTGGAAAGTACAAAACGTGCCATGATGCGAGCTGGTAAGATTGTCGGTTCTGAAATTACTGACCCGCTTGAGTCTGCTATTGAACTACGAGATAAGATTCAACGTGGCCAAGAAAAGTTATTTCAAATGTCCATATACGTTTGCATCAGAGCCGAAAGCCTTGAAGAGTTGAATAAGATTACGAAGCTACTCGAAGCAACGATGTCGGCTCGGTTATTCTACTCAAAAGTAGCACGGTATCAACAGCTTGAAGCCTTGCAATCTATCTTGCCACGAGCCGAAGATCAGCTAGCACAAAAGCGAAACCTCGATAGCTCCAGCGCTGCATTAACATTCCCATTTATGTCATCCGAGCTTGTACAAGAGAGTGGCATACTCTATGGTATCAATAAGTCCAATAATTCACTGGTTATCCTCGATCGCTTTAGCCTCCATAACGCCAACTCGATTACCTTTGCTCAGTCTGGCGCTGGCAAGAGTTATACGACAAAAGTTGAGATACTTCGCCAACTCATGCAGGGTACGCGTGTTATCGTGATCGATCCTGAGCGAGAGTATAAGCGACTGACTGAATCGGTAGGCGGTACATATATTAAGCTATCAGCTAAGAGCAAGCAAAAGATAAACCCATTCGACCTTGCGACCACCTTTTCAAAAGCATCTGACTTGTCTGAACATACTCAAGATTTAATGGAAGTAATCGGTCTGATGGCAGAGGGGCTAACGTCACGAGAAAAAGCCGCCGTTGATAAAACTATCCTGAAAATATACAGACAAGCTAAAAATAGACAGCCACTACTTGAAGATTTATACGCCGAGCTACATAAACTAGGGCAACTAAAGCTGTGTGAAAAGCTCGAAAAGTACATCTCAGGATCACTAGCTGATGTCTTTAATTCGCAAACTAATATTGAGCTAGATAACCGCCTGGTTATCTTCGATATCAAAGACTTACCAGAAAGTCTGCGCCAAATTATGATGTTGATTATTTCGAACTTCGTCAAAAACCAAGTTATGGCCAAGCCGGAAAAACGATTACTAATAATCGACGAAGGCTGGCTACTGCTTGAACACGAGGAATCAGCTCGGTTCGTTGCTGGTCTGGTGCGTCGAGCGCGTAAATACTATCTTGGCGTATCAATAATCTCGCAACAAGCCAATGACTTCTTAAAGAGCGACTACGGTCGGGCAATCGCATCACAGTCGGCACTACGAATATTGATGCGGCAAGACACCACGACCATCAAGGGCGTGGTCAGTGAATTTAATCTTAGTGAATACGAACAAAGCTTTCTATTGACTTGCGAGCGCGGAGACGCCCTGATTGTCGCTGACCAAAACCACGTCGCAGTCCAGGTTGTTGCTTCAGACAAAGAGCATCCTCTAATTACTACCAACCCAGCGGAGTTATACGCGTGAGAGATGCTCTCGCAATTATTGCCATAGGCTTCAAAGTGAAGCGTCTATTGGCACTTATCGTTGTAACGCTGTTTGTGGTTCTGACCCTGCCGGTCGTGGCTGTATTTTCACTCGGCATGCCAACAGTCAACTGGCTAGCCAACACGCCGAGCGTCGAGGCGGCCGAAACGATGGGCTTTTACATGGGGCCTCCGATGCCAGATAATACTTACGCGTGGGGTAACTGCACCTGGTGGTCGTACGCCATGCGCAAGTGGGCAGGTAGTCCGATTCCGACCAGCTGGGGTAATGCGAACACCTGGGACGATTATGCTAAACGAGATGGTTACGTCGTCAATAGCACACCGGCAGTCGGAGCGGTCTACCAGACGGATACCGGCAAGTATGGCCACGTCGCCTACGTAATCGCTGTCAACGAGGCAACCGGCGAATGGAAGGTATCTGAAATGAATGCCCCTAAACTTAATGTTGTTTCAACTCGTACTTTTAGTAAAGAAGCTGCCGCACGCTACAGTTTCATACATAGTAAACCAGGAGATGACGTATGGGTTCCGAAACCTCTCTCGCCGACACCGCCTTACAGTATTGGCCAATAGTTGCTATTTCACTTGCGTCGCTCGTCAGTGTCCTGTTTGCACTATTGCTACTCCAGGTGATCGTAAATCGTCGCCACTTGCGCAGCAGAGAGATGACCTGGCTAGAAATTACACCACCATCCAGCATCGCCAAAACACCCGAAGCTACCGAACAGTTATTTTCAGTCATCCATGGCACGCGTGCCGCCAGGCCACTGAAAGATAAATTCTTAGGACGCTCACCGACCTACAGCTTTGAGATTGTATCGACTAGAAAAGAAGGTATCCGCTATCTACTTCAACTAGAGAAGTCCCAGTCGAAAAGCATCCAAAAGGCCATTACCTCATACATTCCAGATTCAAAAGTAAAAGAGATTGACTACCATGCTACAGATGCAGATAAAGTCATTGAATTCAAAGAAAATGGCCACTATGTCTTACCGCTGACACTAACATCGGTCTTCGAGCAACACGATCCACTCGGTTATGTGACTGGTGCGATGACACATTTATCTGACGATGAGCAGATTACTCTGCAACTCGTCGCAACACCGGTGCGAATGCGCGAGGCAGAAATATTATCGCATAAGATTCTAATCAATGAGAATATCTTGCAGCAAGTTGGCAGTAAACAGTTTGCTGGGGCAGGAAGAATCTTGAATGTATTTGGCAAAGCCTCGTCAGGATTGACTGACCTAGCTAGTGAAATATATGTCGGTACTACATCCGCCTACGCCGACTACTATCGCTCTCGAAGCCGAACTGTCCAACAACAGTCTGAAGTAATGCGAACCGATCGGCCGACTAGATCTCTCAGTGCTTTCGAGCAAGAGCTAATGGAAACCATGCACCGCAAAGTCACGCAGCCACTATTCCAGGTCAACCTCCGTATTTTAGTCAAAAGCCCGGAAGTAAGCGGACATATCACGGCTATGAAATCGGTGCTTGATGGTTACAGCGTGCCGCCGTATCAGTCATTGAAGACAAAAACGCGCATACCACTGCTAGATGCACGACGACATAAACTGGCGGTCAGTAGACTACCGTCAATCACGAGACGATCAAGTATTATACTCGCTGCATCAGAGCTTGCGAGTTTGTATCACTTTCCATCAAGTAATGTCAGCAAAACAGACAATCTCATTACATCGCTTAGTCGAACATTGCCCGCGCCAGTGTCGCTAAAACAGGGTCAGCAATTTGATGTGGTTATTGGCCAGAATATTCATCACAACACAGTAACACCTATCGGATTAACCGAACAGGAGCGCGAAAGACACAAATACGTCATTGGAGGCACTGGTAGCGGTAAGACAACCATGCTGCAATACGAGATTGTGCAAGACATTAGAAATGGCAAAGGCGTAGCGGTCGTAGATCCGCACGGGGATATGGCAGAGACTATTCTACAATATGCACCCGAAGACCGCATTGATGATGTAGTGTATTTCAACCCAGATGATCTTGCATATCCAATCGGTTTTAACCTACTAGAGATTGACGAAAAGCTAGAAGGCGACGAGCTGCTACGCGAAAAAGACATTATCACCGAAGCTATTGTATCGATATTTCGAAAGATATTTTCAGACGACGATTCAGGCGGTCATCGTATTGAATATATGCTACGTAACGCTGTGCAAACCGCATTAACACAAAAGAATGCTACGCTATTTACGGTTTATGATTTAATCAACGACCCGACATATCGCAAGAAAGTCGTCGCTGCACTAGAAGACGAAAACCTAAAGCGCTTTTGGCGTAATGAGTTCGGTAAGGCTGGTGGTATGCAACAAGTCAAGATGGCGGCTGGTATAACGGCAAAAATTGGGCGATTTCTATTTTCGGCTAGTGCAAAGCGTATTCTTGAGCAGGAAAGATCAACGATTAATTTTGACGACATCATGAACAACCGAAAAATATTGATTTGTAACTTCTCAAAAGGTCTACTCGGCGAGGATACTTCTGAACTGCTCGGTACGATGGTGATCACTAAGCTGCAACTTGCGTCGCTCCGCCGTGCTCGTATAAGACAACAGGATCGTGCGCCATTCTACCTGTATGTCGATGAGTTTCAAAACTTTGCCACTATGTCATTTGTCCAGATGCTCTCGGAAAGCAGGAAATATAAACTTTTCCTCACCATGGCCGAGCAATCCACCTCACAGCAAGATGATCAACGGATGGTTAACGTAATTCTAGCGAACGTCGGGACTGTGGTATGTTTCAGGACAGGAAACCCTGCTGACGAACAGGCTTTGTTGCAAATGTTTTCTCCACACATTGAACAGGGAGAGATAGCTAACTTACCGGCTTTTAACTACTACATACGCATCGCTGCCATCAGGTCGCAAGAGCCGCTCTCTGGTGAAACGCTAGTAATAGAAGATGCGGGAGACTCGGGTGTTAAAACTCGACAAACAATCATAGATAACTCACGAAAGAAGTACGCGGTAAAATACGAGGCAGAAAAGAGTAAAGGTAAAGATGTAAAACGCTCACCGGTTAAGCCCAAGAAGTCTGCTGATAAAAAGGCCGCCTCATCTCGTCATCGCCGAAAGCTGCCAGGTGAATAGTAATCGCCCAAAAATGATATACTTAAGACAGTATGAGCGACAATTCACTACATATTATTGGCCGTAAATTGCGAGAGGTGCGCGAGAAGCAACACCTTACTCAGTCTGATGTCGCCGAAAAAGCTGACATAAGTACGAATCACTACGCACAAATTGAACGTGGAGAAGCAAATCCGTCTATCGAAACACTAGAGTCTATCCTCAAGGCTCTTAATATAAAATCGTCAAAGGTATTACCGTTCTAGAGCCTCGTACTGACGAGATGCGTTAGCCGCTAATTGACAGAACTCGAGTGTCGGCATCAGAATAAGATACGTAGTATATAATATAAAAAGGAAATACCTATCATCTATAAAGCTGAGACCGGAAAGGTGTGATTTATGGATCAAGAAAAGAAAATGTCGCCTAGAAAGAGAGGGCTCGTCGTATCGATTATTGTATTGGTATTGATAGCTATCATTTTTGCACTCTATCAATCTGAGAACCGTCAAACCGCCGAAGAGGAGCAGCCTATAAGTATAGATACTAGCTCCGTCGTGCTGGCTGAAGCTCGCCTTGCTTCTGCGAAAAATGCCCTAGACGGGTCTGGGGACTTTTCCGAGGCTCTTTGCGAAGAGTTGAAAGAGATTGCACTCAGGTATGATTCTTCGTCCGACTTTGTATCGTGCGCCTATCCCGGTAGGCTTTACTTAGACACGCCAGATACAAGCAATTCGGAGATTTTAACTATATCTGACGACACTTATACCTCTAAGTTTGTAGTCGACATAGACTCCAGTCAGCTAAAGGGGTATGAATTTACTCAATCGACATCACCAGGCTTCAATAGCTATGGTGGCCGTAATTAGCGATAACCATAGTCTAGTCTGGACATTCAATTACTCTGAGTCAGTCTTGGTAAATTCTTTATAGAACTCATCGAGATCCGTCTCAAGGGGACTGTTGACATCACGCTCACGTAGGCTTTTCTTCCACGTTACCAAAAAGCGTATCGCCCTTTCTGGCGTAGCGTTCTCAGGATCGTTCAACTTCATATAACGCAAGACTGCATCGATATCCTGCTCGTTGAGATCGTAACCGATTTGCTCATCAACTTTCTTCATTACTTTGATTATATCACTTTTCATCTGTTACCTCCTTTGGTGCCATTACTTCGTTATCAACATACCGAAAGCCAAGACCTTCGAGTTTGTCGGTTAAATTGATTAAATAGGGTAGAAAAGAGTTCCAGGTAATATCCACGTGGGTCACCATATAGGAATCAAGAGGCTCTTCGGAGTCTTTTTGTTTGTCTTTCAATCTGTAAAACAGGCTTAAACCGTCCGTTCCAAACTTTTCGCTCTTGAGGTCCTAGCCTACCTCTGTATGGGTGCTGACCCACATGCACTTTTTACGCTCTACCCCCTCGTCACCCCCGACCCCCCGCCCCCCCGCCCTCGTCACCCCCCGACTTGATCGGGGGTCTACCTGTCCTACCACTGGATTATCGGGTCAAGCCCGATAATGACGGGAAAGTGCGTGTGGGTCAGGTATGGGTGTGTTATAATTTCTTACATGATAGAAGACAAGCAGAAAGGTATGTTCGTAGGTCTGGCGATAGGTGATACACTCGGAATGCCTTTGGAATTTAAGCAGAGCGGTACTTTTAAGCCACTAGAATCACTCGCAGAAGGCGGTCCGTTCAACCTACCGCTTGGTTATTGGACTGACGATACATCTATGGCATTATGCCTCGCCGACAGTATCCTTGAGAAACAGGGCTATGACTCATATGACGTCATGGATCGATATGCGGATTGGCAAATGAATGGCTATAGAAGTTCAACAGGTGCATGTTTTGACATCGGTAATCAGGTATCTTCGGCGATAGCTCGCTATAAATCCCAACCTGAAGTTGATACTACCGAACAGCGTATTGAGTCTGCTGGCAACGGCTGCATTATGCGTCTTGCGCCAGTTGTAATCGCTTCGTTAGCCGTTAATAATAGCTTAGAGGATACTATGGCGGTTGCTTCTGTAAGTTGCAGAGAGACCCACTTCTCCACGCTCGCCGAAGAGGCCACGGCGCTCTTTGCCGGGCTACTCTTTAATGCAGTAAGTGCAGTCAACAAAGATCAAGTGCTACAGCTTAATACGACAACAACGTTTAGCACGCAACTACTCACAACCGTTAATCAAGCCAGCCAGAAAACGATAGATGAGCTAAAGCCAACTGGCTATGTTCTGGACACGCTGGAAGTAGCAGTCTGGGCGTTTATGACAACTGATAATTTCAAGGACGGTGCACTCAAGGCGATTAACTTAGGTGGTGATTCTGATACGATTGGGGCAGTTTATGGACAACTTGCAGGTGCTTATTATGGTTTATCTGGTATTCCGCAGGAGTGGCTTGAGCATTTACATGATTATGGCGAGATGGTAAGAATGGCTGAGCAGCTATCTTTATTAGAGAATTTCAGAATTATTAGAACACGATTCGCCGAAGATAAAGACAGTGAGATGTTACAGCCAAGCGGAAAGGAACGTACAATAATTAATGACGATAAACCGCAAGAACCACTAACCGACCAAGCCAAGGCTGTATTAAAATTGTGGAGTAATGTAGGTTTACCGGGACCAGCACCAACCACACCTTTTGTTCCTAGCGAAGAACAGAAGCAGCGATTTAAGCCAATAGATGTACTCAAGACAATAACCGTTAGTTGGAGTCTAGACCAAGAGTCTTATAGGCGATTACAGCTAGGACATATAGCTCGAGAGATGGAAGACAAGTGGAACGTTTATATGCAAGACAACACTGTACACCTTCATCGTAGCTGGACTGGCATGGAGGTGTTTCGTTTTACGGTAGAACCAATAATTAGCAACGGGCTTAGCTTGGACAAGAAGTCCGATGAATACTATATCATCAGTAGTTTTGATGTAGAACAAGACCCAGAGCGTTATACGGAAACAGACGAACAAGTAATTCGCGATACTCTCAGTGAAGTATTACAAGCGGTGTTAGGTGTAGAATTGATTAGAGTAAGCGAGTAATTACAGCCTGACAGAACCTCTTACTAGTGCATCGCCAGGGCAGATTGTTGAGTGCCTTGCGCCACGTTTGCAAACATATTTTGAAAGTAATATACTGAAAAAAGATAGATGAAATACTACCTAAGTTCAATACAGACAGTTACGGACGAACTGAAGACTGATACCAGCCATGGTCTTACTACCGATGAAGTACAGCGTCGTCAACAGCGCTATGGGCGAAACGAGCTCGCGCCTGCTAAATCGCGTAGTGTCGTCGTTAAGTTCTTTTCTCAATTTAAAGACACGATGATTATTATTTTACTGCTTGCGGCGACTGTGTCGTTGGCTGTGCATATTTATGAAGGTAAAGGGCTATTCGAGCCACTGTTGATTGTTGGGATTGTGATATTGAATGCGATTATTGCGGTGGTTCAGGATGGAAAAACTGAAAAGGCGCTTGAATCTCTCAAGCGGATGGCAGCGCCTGAAGCCCGTGTAATTAGGGACGGCGAAACGCAAAAAATACCTGCCAGCGAGCTAGTACCGGGCGATATTATCGAGCTTGAGGCCGGTGATTTTGTACCAGCTGACGCACGGTTGGTCGAATCGGCAAGATTGCAAGTTGATGAGGCGGCATTGACAGGTGAGTCTGTGCCAGCTGACAAAGATGCTTCTCGTGCGCTTGCTGACAATACTCCGTTGGCCGATCAAGACACGATGGTATTTAGCGGCTGTGCAGTGTCCTATGGTCGAGGAGTTGCTATTGTGACTGCCGTTGGGATGCAGACAGAAACGGGGCGAATAGCTGATTTACTGACGGACGAGAAACCGACCGCCACTCCACTGCAACATAAATTATCACAGCTCGGCAGTCGTCTTGGTATTATCGCACTGGTTGCCTGTGTGCTGATTTTTGGCGTTGGGTTGTCTGCCGGGTTGCCACTAATTGATACATTTATGGTAGCGGTGTCATTGGCGGTGTCGGCGATTCCTGAGGGGTTAGCAGTAACAGTGACGGTTATTTTGGCGATTGGAGTGCAGCGTATGGTTAAAAAGAACGCAATCATTCGCAAAATTCCAGCGGTCGAAACGCTGGGTAGCGCCTCAGTTATCTGTAGTGACAAGACAGGTACATTGACACAAAATCGTATGACGGTAACGAATATTTTTAGTATCGAAGAAGGAAATGAGAATAGCTCAACACACAATAGTGAAGCTGCTCGCAAGATTCTTGTCTACGCAACGCTGTGTAGTGATGGCGAGATTGATATTGACGGCGAAACCATAAAACACATAGGCGATCCGACCGAAACGGCAATTGTGCTTGCGGCACACAACAATCGTCTCGAAAAATCAGCTCTTGAAGAGGCTTCGCCCCGTCTTGCCGAATTGCCATTCGATTCTGATCGGAAGCTTATATCGACACTTCATAAGATAGACGGCGTGCCAACGCTTGTAACTAAAGGTGCTTTTGATGAAATAGCCCAACGTAGCGTTAATAGCGAGGATGAGCTTGCTAGATTGAAAAAAGCAGTTGATGATATGAGCGAGAATGCACTCCGTGTCATTGCTGTTGGTTGTCGCGCTTTTGATACGTCTCCAGGAAATCTTGTTAGTGACATACACGAGCAAGACTTAACGATTATCGGCGTTGTTGGTATGATCGATCCACCACGCGAGGAAGTTAGGCCGGCGGTCGCGCTGTGTCGTGATGCCGGTATCAAGCCAGTGATGGTGACGGGTGATCACATCGCGACGGCGGTAGCGATTGCCAAAGAATTGGACATTATGCGTGACAATGACCGTGCGGTTACGGGTGCTGAGCTGGAAAAAATGAGCGAGGTGGAACTACGTAAACAAGTGCAAGATATTGCGGTTTATGCTCGTGTTTCGCCGCAGGACAAGATTCGTATTGTAAAGGCGTGGCAGTCAACAGGTGCGGTTGTGGCGATGACGGGTGATGGTGTCAATGATGCGCCAGCGCTGAAGGCGGCTGACATTGGCTGCGCTATGGGTGTGACGGGGACTGATGTTGCCAGGAGTGCCGCTGCTATGACATTGACAGACGATAATTTTTCAACCATTGTGGCGGCGGTGCGCGAAGGGCGAGGCGTGTATGCCAATATCACCAAGGTGGTGCAGTTTCTGCTAAGTACCAATATTAGTGAGATTATCGCTGTTTTTGTATCGATGATGATTTGGCAACAGCCGCTTTTGTTGGCGGTGCACTTGCTGTGGATTAATCTTGTTACCGACAGTTTACCAGCTATTGCGCTCGGGCTAGAGCCGGTCGAGGATTCGGTAATGAAGCAGAAACCAAAGCCAAAAAATGAGAGTTTGTTTGCAGGAGGTTTGTGGTACAAGATTATTGCAATGGGTCTTTTGTTTGCGGCAGTTACCTTGTTTATTTTTTGGTTCGGAAAAACACAATTTGACAGTCTTGCGGCAGGGCAAACGATGGCATTCATCGCACTCGCTTCGATGCAGATAGTTCACTCGCTGAATGTTCGTTCCCCTCGCTCACTATTCGCTATTGGTCTTCAGTCGAACAAGTATCTCACCTTTGCTGCTATCGGCTCATTTTTTATAACCGCAGCCGTTGTTTTGATCCCGCCCGTTCAGGTGCTCTTTGGATTTGCAGCGCTTCCGGCGCATGGCTATCTAATAGCATTTGGCTGTGCACTCGCACCGTTTATTGTTGTTGAGTTTCAAAAATATATTGCAAAAAGGAAGCGCATATGAGCAAACAAATATCAGACATAAGAGTAGTCGCGACATCGGCAATCGTTAGTTGTTTTGATATAGTTTTAAATATTATCGTCGCCATCGTAACCAATAGTACTGTCATGCTATCGCAAGCGTTACAAGGCCTATCCGATCTTGTGACGAGCGGCGTACTTTTCTTTGGAGTAAAAAGGTCAAAGCGCGATGCTGACAAACGCTTTCAGTTTGGTTATGGTCGCGAAGTGTTTTTTGGTGTGTTGGTTGCAGGAATCATCATGTTTGTCGGTACAGGTGGCGCTTCGCTAGTTCTCGGCTATAAGCAGGTTGTAAACCCAAGTGGTATCGAAAACACTTGGATCGCACTCGTTATGCTTGCAATTGGCTTATCGACCAACTTCTACGCATTTCGTCTGAGTTATCTGCGTCTCAAGCGATGTAGCGGCAGGAAAAGCGTCTGGAAGCATCTTGTAAATTCGAGCATTGTTGAGACAAAAGCTACATTTATGATTGATTTTCTCGGGACTATCGCCGCCGTGTTTGGTCTTGTGTCGCTTATACTTTTTGTTATCACCGGCAACGAGATGTTTGACGGTATTGGCAGTATGGTCATCGGTCTGTCGATGATGGTTGGGGCTGGGCTGTTAATTCGTGATGTACGCGACCTTATTATCGGTAAATCGGTTGACGACGAGACGTCGCAGGCTATTACTAAAGCTGCGCTCTCGGTTAAATATGTCAATGATATACTTGATCTCCGCACGATGTATCTTGGCCCAGAACGGCTACTTGTTATTCTTGAAGTCCATATCGAAGATGACCGTACGACCGATGAGATCGAAAATACTACTGATGAAATTAAGGACGTGGTCAAGAGATTAGTTCCGACCACTGAACATATCCAGGTCGAAGTCGAAACACCAGAGACTAAGTAGTGAAAGAAATAATTACAGTATGTCATTGTGTGTATTGACAAATTTGAGCCACTCGTGATACTATATGCAGTATGAGGAAACTTAGAGACTTAGTTGACATTCGCTCAGGCTATACATTCCGTACGGCCATAGATAACTTTGCGGAGGGCGACACTGAGATTATTCAAGCAGGTGATCTAGGATTTCACTTCAACTTCGCCAAACGCCCCAGCATTACATTTCCAGGTGAAAGTAAACACCTGCTTCGCAAGGGGGATGTTCTGGTTTCGGCGCGAGGATTTGCCAAAGCAGCCCTCATTCAAGATGAAAATTTAAAAGCCGTCGCATCGTCGGCTTTATTTGTGCTAACACCAAAAAATAGCACTGTTAGCCCAGAATTTATAACGATGTTTTTTAACTCCGAACAAGGCATGAAAGCCGTATTTGAACTAGGTTCAGGTGGCTCAGTCCGATCAATCACTAAGGAGAGTTTGGGGCAGATAATAATCCCAGAGATACCACCTGACAAAGAGCGTTTACTGGGCAGTGCAGTGCAGGCGATCGACGACGAGCTGGCCGCCATTGAACTCAAAGAGATATACTTAAATAATATACGCGAAGCAATCATCACTAAAACCCTAAAGGAGGCAGACAAATGACGCAGACCATCACTCAAGACCAGCTAAATAATACCCTCTGGGATGCGGCAAATTCATCACGCGCAGCGGTGGATGCTGGTGTTTACAAGGATTACGCACTGACCATGCTGTTCTTTAAATACCTGAGCGACAAGTCCAAGGCCGAGTATGTCAAGTTAGTTGAGCGTTTTGGCGATGACGAAGGGCGTATTTCCGCCAAGATGAAGAACTCGCGTTTTTACTTGCCGCCAAAAAGCTCGTTTGACGAGGTGTACAAGCACAAAGAGGAAGACAATATTGGCGAGATTATCAACACGGCGCTGCATGCCATTGAGGAACATAACAAAGAAAAGCTCGATGGTGTGTTTACTGTAGATTTTAACAACGAAAATATCCTAGGCAGAACTCAGCAGCGTAATAAAATGATGCGTAATCTGCTGGAAGATTTTCATAAAATTAACCTCAGTCAGATAAACGAAGATATCATCGGTAATTCGTATATGTATCTGATTGAAAAGTTTGGTGCAGACGCAGGTAAAAAAGCCGGGGAATTTTTCACTGTTACTGCAGTCGCCCGACTTGTGGCGCGCCTCGCCAGGCCAAAACCTGGTGATCGCATAGCGGATCCTGCGGTGGGTTCGGCCGGCTTGCTGTTGCTCGCTGGTGAAGAAGTGCGCAAGCAAGGTAGCGACAACTTTGCCCTCTATGGTCAAGAATCGACAGGCTCGACATTCCAGCTGGCGCGCATGAATATGTTTTTGCACGGCATGGATCGTGCGCGTATTGAGTGGGGAGATACGCTCAACAATCCACTACTTCTAGAGGGCGACGATTTGATGAAGTTTGACATAAACGTGGCTAACCCGCCTTTTTCACTCAAAAAATGGGGTGCAGACAACGCAGAGGGTGACAAATACCGCCGTTTTTGGCGTGGCATACCGCCGAAAGACAAAGGTGACTATGCATTTATCAGTCACATGGTCGAGACACTCAAGCCGCGCACTGGACGCATGGCGGTCATCGTGCCGCACGGCGTGCTGTTCCGCGGTGGCGCCGAGGGCAAAATTCGCCAGCAATTGATCGATGAAAGTCTAATTGATGCTGTGATAGGTCTAGCTCCAGGACTATTCCAGACAACCGGCATCCCTGTGGCGGTGCTGGTAATCGACCGCGCTCGCGAAAAGGGTGGCGTACGCGAAAACGACAAAGACATTTTGTTTATCGAAGCGTCCAAGGAGTTCAAGCCAGGCAAAGCACAAAATACCTTGTCTGACGAAAATGCCGACAAAATCGTGCAGACATTTATTGACCGCCAAGAGGTAGAAAAGTTCTCGCACATCGCCACACCAGACGAAGTCAAAGAAAACGATTACAACCTCAACATCACCCGCTACGTCGATACGTTCGAAGAAGAAGCCGAGATAGACATTCAGGCGACTATTCAGGCGATTGATGAGCTAAATCCGAAACTAGAAAAACTAGAAGCACAGATGAAGCACTACCTAAAAGAATTGGGGATTAAATAGCATGCTGCGTTTGATCATAAGAGCTGTGGATAACCATATTGCGGACGTGCGCAATATGGTTGTGGAAAACTTTGGAGGAGTATCATTATGACAAATGACTTAGCAGAGCAAGCACGCAATGTATTCGAAGCGATTAAGCACACGGATCCAACCACTGGAATTGAGTACTGGAATGCACGAGAGCTAGCTCCAGTTTTGGGCTACAAGCAGTGGCGCAGCTTTCAGGATGTGATAGAAAAAGCCAAAGCAGCAATAACCCAGCTCGGGGTTCCACTCAGTAATCATTTTGAAGATGTTCGCAAAATGGTTGAAGTTGGCTCCAATACTATGCGTGAGATCACAGATGTAAAATTGACACGCCTAGCTTGCTATACTGTCGCACAAAACGGTGACGCTACCAAAAAGCAAGAGATTGCTTTGGCGCAAGCATACTTTACTCATCAAACACGACGCCAAGAAATCGCCGATCTAAACGACAAGGAACGTAAACGCCTAGACGCTCGCCAAAAACTAACACTCTCTGACAAAAAGCTATCAGGTGTTGCAATGTCACGTGGTGTTGATGGTAGTCAGTTAGCACAAATCAAGTCACAAGGCGACAAACACCTGTTTGGCGGACACGATACGCAATCTATGAAAGATAAATATAATGTCGTAGGCAAAGCAAAGCCTCTTGCAGACCACCTACCGACAATCTCGTTAACCGCCAAACAGCTTGCAAATGAGATGACAGTGATTAATACCGAAGCCAATGACCTTAAAGGGTTTGGCAAGATTGGCATGGAGCATATTAACAATAATATTGAAATCCGAAAATCGCTAACCTCACGCGGCATTAAGCTCGAAAATCTGCCGCCAGAAGAAGACATCAAGAAGGTCGAGCGACGACTCAAATCAGAAGAGAAGAAAAAAAAACTCAAGGATGGTATGTGATGACAGAAAAATACTATCCGCCAAAAGCATATCAATCTCAGTTTCATTGCCCACAGTGCAATGTCTATGCGGTACAGCACTGGGGGTCGGTCGAGGTCGTACGAAGACACACTTATGATAATTTAGGATCCCGCTTACCGCAAGAGTACCGAATCTCCAGATGTTCACACTGTGATAAGTATATCCTGTGGCACAAGGATACAATGGCGTATCCTCGTATTACTGCAGTTGAATCCCCAGGCGAAGATCTTACCGACGAAATTAAAGAGCTATACAGTGAGGCAGCACTTATCCTGAACGACTCACCCCGCGCATCCGCCGCGTTACTTCGTCTTGCTCTGCAATTACTGCTCAAGGAACTGGGTGGTACGGGCAATCATATTGATGCCGACATCAAGGCTATCGTAGCCAAAGGCGTTGATCCGCAAGTGCAAAAAGCCATGGACATAGTGCGAGTGTCCGGGAACAACGGTGCACATCCTGGCGAGATACAGCTCAATGAAGACCCTAACTTAGTCAAAAAGATGTTTGAACTTATTAACTTCATTGCGACGAAGATGATTACGTCAAAAAAAGAAATTGACGGTCTATTCGATGGACTGCCCGATAGCATTAAAGATGCAATTGATAGACGTGATAATAAGGAGAACAAATGATGCGCCTGCGAGATATAAAGAAGAAATTGAGCGAAGATCTTGTCGATGGAAAGATTATCCTGAAAGAAACTACTAACTTTAGTGGCTACGGTCACCTGATTGAAAACTCAAAAAGTGTGTTCGGTGCTCTCGAGCTGTTAAGTGATCAGTCTTGGAATGCAACAGATTTTTCGCCAATAGAAGAGATGATCGTAAAGCATAACGCAAGAGTTAATAAATCCGTAACTCTCGATCAGAACGAATATTCGCAGCTGAACAGTTATGTCAACACTATTAACCAGCAGCTCCCGTTTTTTCTTGGAGTGATCGATTCATTAGTCGAAGATCAAAATCCACAAGATATCAATATTCTGCTGTCTAACTCTATCAAAACGCCACAAGATCTCAAGACGCTAGTTGCGCAAATAGAAGAACTGTCAAAATCGTCAAATATTGATGGTGGTGGTGTTAGCTTTGCCGGTTTTGACAAAGGCAGCGACTGGATAGTTATCACTGCGCTAGGTTCGGGAACATATGCCCTAATAATGTCTGGTCTTAAGTTAGCACAAGAATATTTCAAGACTAAAAAAGAATACTATAACTCAAAAGATGCCGAGCTGAATTACAAAACCCATCTGGCACAAAGCTCGAAAAAAGATGAGAAGTTTACACAAGAAGGCTTCGAAGATTTTCAGAAAAAACGTCTCGAAATACAACTAGAAGATGGTATCGACGATATTGCTGTGAAAATGAAGCGATATAATGGTTTTGAAGAAAACGAAATCAGAACTCGCCTAAAAAAGACGACTGATAGCCTTATAGAAATTATTAATGGAAGCAACGAAATTCACATCTCAATGAATCCGCCAAAAGAAGTCACAGAGACAGCTTCGGGCCAGATCAATATTGACTACTCATTCATAGAGAGCAAAGAGGAAGAAGTCAAGCAGATTGAAGTTGGCGATAGTGAACTAGAGGGCACTGATGACTAGCTGGCAAACAAAAAAACTTGGTGATGTACTTGATAAGATTGAGGGTGGAGGCACTCCCTTAAAAGAAAAACCCGAATATTGGAATGGTTCGATACCCTGGGCGAGTGTCAAAGATTTAACGACCTTTAATCCTAAGCGTACACAAGATTATATTTCCGAAGAAGGTTTACGGAATAGTTCGAGTAAACTAGTCAAAGCAGGAACGCTGATAACTCCAACACGAATGGCATTGGGATTTACTGTGCGTTTTGATGTTGATGTTGCAATAAATCAAGATTTAAAGGCACTATACCCAAAAGAGGATATCGTAGTAGACTATTTGAAATATTGGTTTGAATCTAATCAGAGTAAAATTGAAAAACTTGGTGTTGGTAGTACCGTTGCAGGTATACAAGTGAGCGAGCTGAAGGCTCGGAAAATTAGCTTACCAGAAAAGCCTGAACAGGAGCGGATTGTGGGGGTTTTGGAGGTTTGGGATGAGTATATCGAGCAGTTGGAGCGCAAGATTGCGCTGAAGGAGCAGCTCAAAAAAGGGCTCATGCAAATCCTAGCCAATGATAACGGTACGGTCTTGAGAATCTCCGACGTGTTTGACTTCTTACCGTCATATTCACACTCGAAAGCCCAAATGACATACGAGGAGGGCGCTCGCAGTTCAATATATTGCGTTCATTATGGCGATATACATACCAAGTATGGTATGTATATAAGCCCAAAAGACGCTAAAATACCACATCTACTGAAAGCAGAAAATATTCCCGAGCACAAAAGATTAAGAAGCGGAGACGTTATAGTTGCAGACGCATCAGAGGACTACGATGGAGTGGGCAATAGTGTCGAAATTCAAGATGTATCTGACGACATTATTATTGCAGGACTGCACACCTTTGCCCTTCGTCCGAAACAAGGAAAGATAGCAAATGGTTATGGGTCCCTACTATTTAGAGGCCAAAAATTACACAGAGAGCTCATGAAAATTGCCACATACAGCAAAGTTTATGGCATGACGAAATCTGGTTTTTCGAACATAAAAGTTACACTTCCATCAATAGAAGAACAGGAACGGGCTATCGCCTTGATTAGAGCCCTGAATGATGAGCTTGATAGCTTAAGCGCAAAGAAGATGCTACTTCTTGACCAGAAAAAATACCTCCTCCAAAACCTCATCACCGGCAAAATCCGCACACCCGAAACGCTAACATCTAAAGGAGAGAAAGTATGAGTGTATCAAAAATTGACCTTCTCGCAACAGCTGATTATTTGTGTAATACGGCAGAGCATCTATATCTGGAAAGAAAAGGTATCACAGAGAGAGGCCTCAAGCCTGCGAAGTTGGCAAACAAAATTATCGGAATGTTAAACTTTGATGGTGGAATCATCGCACTTGGTATTGCTGATGACGGTGTGATCGAAGACTTGAATGAGTGTGATGACACCCTTTTGTTGCAGTATGAAAAAGTATGTCACGACCTGATAAGTCCACCTGCAAATGTGAAATTAGAAAAAGTCACTATGCCTGATGGCGAGTTGGTGTTCCTTTATCATGTTGGGTCGGATTATGAAAATATGTATTCTCGTAAAGATAATGACGATGTGTATGTGCGTATCGGAGATTCTAGTAAGGGACTGTTGCGTAATGATCAGATAGATAAGCTACGTTACGATAAGAATCTGCGAAAATATGAGGATCAAATCTGTGAAGGCTTTGACCCTGACGACATTGATAAGAGTGTACTGGAGTCATATAAAGAATATTTATCATATGACGGCACCGGTGAAGAGCTGTTGATAAAGCGAAATCTTGCAACGAAGAAGAGCAGCGTGATGCAATATAAGAATTCGGCCGCCTTGCTCTTTGCGCAAGATCCCGACAAATATATACCGTCGGCGTATGTGCGATATATACGGTACGATGGTAATAAGGCAGCCTCTGGCGGTAACTTTAATGTTACAAAAGACCAGCGCTTTGAGGGCGGTATATTGTCTCTTTTGTCGCAGATTCAGGCGTTTCTTAAAGCCTCTCTTGATGATTTTTATTTTTTAAATATGGATAGCGGGAGATTCGAGAGTATAGCAGAGTATCCCGAAGATGCATGGCTTGAGGGTGTTGTAAACGCCCTCGTGCATCGATCGTATCACTTGCAGGGAAATTGTGTGTATATTCGTCATTTTGACGACAGACTGGAGATATCGAATAGCGGTCCACTGCCCGCACAGATAACGGTAGAGAATATTAGAACGCAACGTTTTTCGCGAAATCCGAGGATTGCTAGAGTTTTGTATGACACTGGATATGTGCGAGAGCTGAACGAAGGTGTTAATCGTATATTTAACTCCATGGAGGCGTCATTACTGTCGGAGCCGAAATATACAGACGTAGATGACACGGTTACACTTATTTTAGAGAACAAGGTGGCTAAGCATAAGAAAACTATTGCTGACGGCGTCTTAGATGAAATTAGCGAAGTATGGGGCGATTTAAACATAACAGAGCGTCAAATTGTACAGTGTCTGATGGTTAAGTCTGATCCGACCGTTAGTGAAATATCAGAATATTGTGGAGTGTCGGATCGGTCTGTGCGTACATATTTGAATAAGTTTGTCGATGATGGTCTAGTCGAACGAAGTTCTGAGAAATTGCGAGATAAAAACGCAAAGTACTTACTAAGGAAAAAAGTATGAGATTAAGGGAAGCTATTATTGTCATTGCCCACCCCTGTTATAATGGAAATAGTGGAAAGCGTAAGCGAAATAGTGGAAATTGTATGTATATAGAAAGGAGGATCTAGCAGTCATGGATAACGTGAACTTTGACGAAGCCAAACAGTCGCAACTACCAGCAGTAGAGATGTTGGTAAATTTGGGCTGGGAATATATCAGTAGCAAGCAGGCGTTGGCGCTGGACAGCCGTGTGTTGCTAGGCGATGTATTGCAACGTAGCCTGATGCGGTTAAATAGCTACGAACACGCTGGTCAGCAGCATAAGTTTACCGAGCAAGCTCTGGCTAGAGTAGCCGAAGAGCTAGAAGCTACGCGTGTAGATGGGATTATTGACACCAGCCGACAAATCACCGACATTATCATGCCCAAACTTGGCGGCAGTACTGTCAAAGTGTTTCACGATGGACATGAAGAGAGCAAAAGCTTGCGCTATTTTGATTTTGAGAATTTGGACAACAATGAATATCACGTAACGGTGGAATATCGTGTGGTGGGGCGTGAAGCCATACGCTGCGACATTGTCTGTTTTGTAAACGGCATACCGCTGGCACATATCGAGAACAAGAAATCGAGCGTCGGTTACCAAAAAGCTATTGCGCAGTTTCAGCGCTACCAATCGCCAGACTTTGCGCCAAAACTGTTTATATTTGAACAGTTACTGCTGGCGATGGACGGCGAAAAGGCGTACTACGGCACAACTGGCACGCCAGAAAAGTTCTATACCACTTGGCGTGAACGTCATATGAGCCCAGACGAGCTAGACAGCAATCTGCGCCAGATCATATCTCAGCCGATTGACCCGACCGTATACGCCCGGATACTTACCGATCTCAATGGCGCAACGCGTGGCGTAGAGCAAATGCTAATCCGCACACCAAGTGCGCAAGACGAAGCAATCTACGGGTTGCTTCGCCCAGAACGCATACTAGATATTGTCAAAAACTATGTGTTTTATGACGGCGCGCACAAAAAAGTGGCTCGCTATCAACAGGTATTTGCCATCCAGCGGATGCTGGAGCGCGTGCGCCAAACGGAACCAACCGAATACGGCAGTCGTCACAAAGGTGGAATCATCTGGCATACCCAAGGCTCTGGCAAGTCGCTAACTATGGTGATGTTTGTGCGAGCATTGATAGAACAGCCAGGGATTATCAATTCACGCGTGCTGATCGTGACCGACCGCATAGACCTCGACAAGCAGATCAAGGAAACATTCCAAAACGCCGGGCTTAAAAAGCCCGTTGTGCAGATGACAAGTGGTAATGATCTGTTGCAGCATATCAAGGACAAAGATACGTCTGTACTGACTACGCTGATACATAAGTTCGAGAGTGCCGGACGCAAGCGAACGGACTTCATCGACACCGATGACAATATATATGTGCTGATAGACGAAGCTCACCGTTCGCAGGGTGGCGATGCCAATATGGAAATGTTGCGCGTGATACCAAACGCTTGCGTGATTGCCTTTACTGGTACGCCACTACTGCGCAATGACAAATCTCGTCAAAAGTTCGGTGATTTCATCGACCAATACACCATAGATGACGCACTAGCCGACGGCGTGGTGTTGCCACTAATATACGAAGGACGTTATGTAGACTTGTACCAAAACGAATCGCAGATTGACCGCCTGACTGATCGAGTGAGTGAAGATTTGTCCACACAAGATAAATACAAACTACAAAAACGCATCGAGGAGAAGCGCCTGGTAGAGGTACCGGCACGCATAGAAGAAGTTTGTGCTGACATAGAAGCACATTTTATAAAAGGTTTTCAAAATACTGGACTAAAGGGTCAGGTTGTCGCACCAAGCAAGCGTGCGGCCGTGATAATGCAGCGCTACTTTGAGCGTCGTGATAATAAAGTGAAGACCGCACTAATATTAAGCGATGAGAACGGTGAAATCAGTGCCGAAGACGAGCGCAAAAAGGAAGTGGCTGACTATCTGAATGATATCAAAGCCAAATATTCAGGGCTCAAACGCTATGAGGACCTGATGATAGATGATTTCAAAAACAACCCCGAGGGTGTGGAGTTGCTAATTGTCTGCGACAAGTTGCTGACTGGCTTTGACGCACCACGAAATACCGTGTTGTATCTGGCGAAGAAACTAAAGGACCACAACCTTTTACAGGCGATCGCTCGCGTGAACAGGCTCTACGAAAACCCAAGTTATCCAAAAACGAGTGGGTTCATCATCGACTATTCCGAAAACGCCGCCAATATCAAAGATGCTATGGATCTATTTGGCAACTTCGAGGCAAGCGATGTCGAGAACACGCTGGTGAATGTCGACGACAAGATCAACGAACTCGAGCAAAAGTACGCAGCTGTGCTGGATATATTTAATGGCGTGGCTGATGACAGTCATAGCTACATCGCACACCTAGCCGACGAGCCAACCCGAAAACTTTATAAAGAAAAGTACAACGAGCTGCTAGCCGTATACGAGGAGTGTAAAAATCTGCGTGGCTTTGCCGACAAGGTAGACACCGAGACGCTCAATAGGTTCCGGCTGGACACCAAAAAGTTCGCCGAACTCAAGCGTAACGCCGAGTTGCAATATGGCGACCAAGTGGACTTGCGACAGTACGAACGTGAGATTAGCCGCATACTCGACCAATACGTCACGGCTGGGCAAGCGCAGGTAATGACCGAAAAAATTGATGTGACCGATCGTGCCGAGCTAGAGGCTGCCATTGACCAGCTAGGTGACCCAAAGTCCAAAGCAGAGGCTATTGCGGCGCAGACTATTCGACGCATCACCGAGCGGCGCAATGAAGACGAAGCGCTGTATGATAAGTTTTCGCAGCGTATTCGTGAGATTATCGAAGCCATGCGTCAGAAAAAGCTAGCCGATATTGAGGCGTTGAAGCAACTACGTGAGGTTGAAGCCGGCGATGATAGCCTGCCTAGCGTAATTAGTAGCGCTAAGGGCGCTGACGTGCTGTATCGAAATATGCGCAATAAGCTGCCGACAGTATCCGATGCTACGTATGAGCAAATTGTCATAGAAGTGACAGCGGTACTACAACGATGCGCGTGCGTGGACTGGTGGCGAAACTTTGAGAGCAAACGACAAATGCGCTCGCACCTAGATGACTATCTGTACGATGTTGCGCGGACAGGACGAGGCGTGGAACTATCTAACGAAGATATTGAGACGATTATCGATAATATTATGACTATCGCTGAAAACAATCACACACTGTACGGAGCGTAAAATATGATTCAAGAATTTAATTATGGGCAATATAATTACGAGTATTTTGTTGAGTTCGATGAGCGTAAGTCGTTAGCTATAGAGATACGGCCAGACATGCGAATTATCGTTAAGGCCCCGACAGGAATTAGCTTGGACGAAATTGAAGATTTTTTGGAGCGAAAATGGCGTTGGCTTGATAAAAACTTAGCCGAAGTCAAAAAACTTTATAAATCACATCACAAGCGCGAATATATTTCTGGTGAATCATATTATTATCTGGGCAGACAGTACTTGTTGCTGGTCGAAAAGGGCGCTGATGTCGTGAAGCTAGAGCGCGGTAAGTTGCGAATCTGCACGACGAAGGACCTGCGAGACAGCAAGCATAACCAAAAACTTCTTGACGACTGGTATGCTCGGCGACGGAATCTCATATTTAAGCAGGAGTTCTTGGCCGCCTTGAAACTATTTGACTTCGGCGTAATACCACGGCTCGGTGAACGCAACATGCAAAAGCGCTGGGGTAGCCACAAAGCTGATGGACAGATACTGCTCAACCCTAGACTAATTGAAGCACCGCGCGAGGCAATATACTATGTCTGTGTGCATGAGTTATGCCACCGAATTAGTCTTAAACACGATAAGCTATTTTATGAAGAAATGAACAAAAGACTTCCTGGTTGGCGAAAGGTTAAGCAGTCTTTAGAGCTGCGATTTGGGTAATCTAAAGAATACATGTGAGCTCACTATAGAAAGTGTCTCAGGCGTTCGCGTTTGAGGCTTTTCCCCATGGTGAACTTTTAAAGGAGAATTAAATTTTCTCCATCTATGCTGAAGTATATGAACGATGAATATATACATACAGAAAGGGGATTATGAATACTATTTTAGTAGTAACGCACGACCTAGATATCGCGGGTAAAATGGATAAAATTTTCCGCTTGCATGATGGCAAGCTGTCACAAGTAACAAAAGAAAGGAGTAGATAATGAAAAAAACGTTTGAACCTATGCAGCTATCAACAAGTGAGGCGATTGTCCTTCAGCAACTCCACGAGGATGGCGAGGATGATGTCAGTATATTATCCCGCCAATTAGGAATACCACATGGGCGCATGTCCGCACTCATTAGTGGACTGAAGCAAAAAGGACTATTGATTATTAATCATGATTATCAAGGCACGTGGGTGCGTTTGAGTCGTAAGGGAAATCGATTGATTGCTTATTTATGGCCAGAGATGCAACTACGTGGTATATACTAGGAGTAGAAGATGAAGTTATTACTTATTGAAGATGATTTGGCGATTGTTGCCGCACTTAAGGAGGGCTTGGAAGACGAGTCGTATGCGGTCGATGTCGCGAACGATGGCGATGAGGGGTTACGTACGGCATTGGCTGATGAATACGATGTGATTCTTCTAGATGTTATGCTGCCTGGCAAAGACGGCCTTGAGGTGTGTCGGGAATTGCGCGCAGAGGGAAATACTACGCCGATTCTTATGCTAACTGCCAAAACAGGCAATCGAGACATTGTTAAAGGGCTCGATATCGGTGCGGATGACTATTTGCCAAAGCCATTTAGTTTTGAGGTATTGCTCGCACGCATTCGTGCGCTTCTCAGGCGACCTGGCGACAAGCAGGACGAGGTGCTACAGGTCGGTGATTTGACACTTAATCCTGCAACAAAGCAGGTGAAACGGGCTGAGAAAACAATCGCTCTGACAAATAAAGAGTACGCCGTGCTGGACTACCTGATGCGAAATCCGGCCAGAGTTCTATCAAAGCAAAACATCATCAATCATGTCTGGGACTTTGATGCCGACGTGTTGCCAAACAACGTTGAGTTGTTCATCATGTTCCTGCGTCGTAAAATTGATAAACCCTTTGGCAAACCTTTAATTCACACGGTGTCGGGTTTTGGCTACAAGATTGAGGATATTGCATGACAGACCTCGAGACTCGCCGGCGACGATTGGCGTTGAGCTATTTGGCAATCATTATGGTTATGTCGCTCTTGTTTAGCGCGATTCTGTATGGTGTCATGATTGCTCAGCTTAATCGTCCCGCCGAGCCTCGCGAATATGGTTTTGTTGATCGAAGAATAGTTGCCGACGATACGCTGGACTGGCTTGACGAGCGCGATCGGCAAGTGCGCTCATCAATCTTACTCTCTCTCGGCGCGCTCAATTTTGCAGTGCTTGGCGGCGGTGCGGTGGTAAGTTACGTTTTGGCGCGACGAACCCTTCGTCCTATCGAGTCGGCCATGGAATCCCAACGGCAATTTGTCAGCGACGCGAGCCATGAACTCCGCACGCCGTTAACTGCGCTTCAGGCGATCAATGAAGTGGCGCTGCGCAAGAAACATTTCGACGAGGCGAAAGCGCGCGAGGTTTTGGAGAAGAATATCGCCGAAGTCGGAAAAATGCAATCGTTGACGGAGACCCTGCTCACTTTGACGCGCACAGAGGACAGGCCAACAAACAAGGAAAAGTTTTGGCTTGATGACACGATGGCGGACGTTCTGTCGACCATGGAAAGCGTCGCGAGCAAAAAGGATATTATTCTAAAATCGGATATCGCGCACATAGAAGTTATGAGCGATGCACTCGTACTCGGTCAAATCATGACGATTCTCATCGACAACGCCATAAAATATTCACCCGAAGCTTCCGAGGTTGCTGTCGTTAGCGTAGAACAAAAACACGGAGTCACTTTGGAGGTTCGCGACAAGGGTCTTGGTATCGATCCTAAGGACCAGCCGTATATTTTTGATCGATTCTACCGAGCGGACGCGGCGCGGACACGCACGGCGACATCCGGGCATGGCCTGGGGCTAGCGATTGCGCAATCTCTGTGCGAGCGATATGGTTTTGAACTAACTCTCAAAAAGAGCTCGCCTAAAACCGGTTCCGTTTTTGCTCTTCGTATCCCGCATAGCGTGGTAAAGGCATAATGCGAGATCGGGCACTTCGCGGCGTAAATTTAGGCGGATGGTTGGTTCTTGAGCGGTGGATGACGCCGTCGGTTTTTGTCGGCACCGAGGCGCAGGATGAGTACACGTTCATGCAGACGCCTGGCGCCCAAGATAAAATCGATACGCACCGACGAGAATTTATCACCGAGGCTGATTTTCAGTGGCTTCACAAAGTTGGAGTGGAAGCAGTGCGCATACCGGTAGGGTATTGGGTGCTTGCCTCAAGCGGGCCCTACGTGGAAGCGTCCGCATATCTCGACTGGGCCTTTCAGATGGCAGAGACGTACCAGTTACGTGTTTTACTTGACCTACACGGCGCACCGGGCTCGCAAAACGGGCATGATCACAGCGGTCGGATTGGTCATCCGGCGTGGTTTGATAAAGAAATATATCGAACGGAAACCTTGTCGATACTCAAAGCGCTTCACCAAAGATATCATGCATCGCCGGCCTACTGGGGTCTTGAGTTTCTTAATGAGCCAAAAGGGAGCAATATGGATGTGCTTCGACAATTTTACTGCGAGGCGTCTCAGGTGGTTGATGGCGATCAATATCTGGTCTTCAGCGATGCGTTTCGTCCTCTGTCTATGAACGGCGCGCTCCCCGGAGAGCCTCGCGCGGTCATGGATGTTCACATATACCACATGGCGAGCAAACTCAGGCATGCGCTGCCCGTGTCGTCGTTCGTGAAAGTTTCGAGTTGGTGGTATACGCGCCTACTGAGGCATTTGTCAAAGCACCAGCCGGTTATTGTTGGCGAATGGAGTATGGTGCTACGAGGCGAATCGCTTCGCCGATTTTCAGACGGTTGGGCGGACGAGCTTATGTATAATTTCGGACATCAGCAGATTGAAGCTTACGACCGGGCATCGCTTGCGTGGTTTTATTGGAGTTACAAGACAGAAAGTCCCAACAAATGGAATTTTCGCTACCTCGTGGATGAAGGATTGCTCGTTTTACCTTAACGCGCTCGCAATGAACGCCCTGAACCCTTGCATTTCGCATTTTGCTCATGCTACAATCTATACATAACCAGAGTAATCACGAGGAAACAAGAAGGAAGTAACCAACATAACCATGCCTAATCTTTCATTATACCACGAATCCTCTCAAAAAGCAAGCCCTCTCTCTGCCGAGTATACCCTTATAGCATGTAGCCATCCGGCTGTCACGAGTTCCTATCCCATGCGACTAGCTGTACGATCCGTGAAATTCTATACGCATCAGCATGCGAGCATAGCCCCATGTAAGAACTGATGTTATTTTCATTTGCGCGAGCCATCATGCGCCGTCGTGTTTTACTACGAAGAGTGGTAGCATATGGTCTCAGAACATATCCGAGGAAATCTATTCCTTGCTGCCAGGAACGAATTTGTACTTTGTTTGGATGAAGGTCTAACTCGAGGACGGTTTGCAGGAATTCGCGAATTGGTTCGATGAGATTCTCTAAATATACTTTGTCTGGCGAGGCGACCACAAAATCATCGCAGTAACGAGCATAGTATTTCGCACCCAGAGTTTGTTTCATAAACCAATCTAGTTCATGTAGATAGATATTCGCGAACAACTGGCTGGTAATGTTGCCAAGCGGGATGCCCTTGCCGGTCTCTGGATTATGACTCAAGAGAACCGTTCGGATAAGTTCGAGGATGGATTCATCTTGAATGTGACGAGTTATTAAGCCTAGCAAGATTTCGTGGTCAACTGACGCAAAGTATTTGCGGATGTCACATTTCAGAACATAGACTTTTCGTGAGTTGTTTTTGCCGGCTTGGCGGAGAAAAGTGCTGAGTCGTTCAACGCCTGCATGGGTACCTTTGTCGATCCGGCAAGAGTAGCTGTCATAGATGAATCGTTTGTCAAATAGTGGCTCGATAGCAGTGACGATCACCTGGTGTACGATCCGATCCTTGACCGTTGCTTTATGAATCTGCCGCTGTTTTGGGTCGTGAATCCTGAAGCGTTGGTAGGCTGTATGTTTGTAGCTGCCAGTACTTAGCGACCTGTGTAGGCCTATGAGATTCTGTTGGAGATTTTTCTGGTACTCAGCCACATCTCGGCGAGACTTTTTACCGCGAGAAAACTTCTGCCATGCCGAAGTTAATGCTTTAATAGATACAATGTCATCAATGGAAACAAAAGAGTTACGATCATGAGTGGGTCTATCGAGAGAGAGAAAGAGAGAGAGTACTCCCGCGCTCCGAAAAATCCCCCTCATTATCAGCCTCTACCACTTATATCGCTCCTTTCATGAGTGTTTAATCACGTTTCCAAAATCTGAACGCTATGGTTTAGGTGCAAACTGCCAAAATGAGATTCTTGAGATGCTGCGGTTAGCACTGCGAGCGGCCGGTACCAGTAAGCCAGAAGAAAAAGCTACTCATCTCAAAGAGGCATCGGTTCGTTTAGATAGTCTTCGCTTGCTCCTAAATCTCTGCAAAGATTGTCGCTGCATCTCCAACCAAACCTACCAGCAGCTCGATTCTACCTGTAGTGAAATCGGTCGTATGCTGGGAGGTTGGTTGAAATCTATTTCGAGCAGTCCCTGAACGACGGCGAACCGTAGTTCGAGTTGACGTTGTCAGACCAGTTGGCGTTGAAGTTCACCTGACGGTTGTCATCCCAGCGGCTCAGGTACAACGAGTTCGACCAGTCGGAAAAGCGCAATCTGCCCTCTATGATCACCGAATCCAGGCGCATCCAGATTCTGTAGTTTATACGAAACCTATACGTTTCCAGCAGATCGCACGGAGTGCTCGATATTTTGCCTGCGCGCTTAATTCATTCGTAAACAAACTAATTCAGTCAGTTTCAAAACACGGGATAAACGACATAGATCCGTAAACCTATATACACGAGCTTATCCACATTAATTTTAGCAAAAAATTAAAACGCCTCTGCTAAAGCAGAGGAACGGCTAAGAGACAGATCAAAAAGTGAGTGCGAGGTATCCGGAAGGGTAAAAGGTTTCAAGGACAAAAGTCCAAGAATCCAATACCCCTCCGGATACCAAGGAACCAAGGTTCTAGTTCTTGCACTCCCTGAACGCGACTACCGAGTCGCCGCGCCACCGGCCGCCATCCCAGCCGTCGAGGACAAACGCCCCATCGGAGTCCCGGCCGAAGTACGGCCGGCTGTCGGAGTCGACGACCAGGCCAGCTGCCCACAGGTAGGGCATGGTCTTGCCATCCATCGCCAGGAATACCTGAGGATTGAGTGCAAGGAACCACACGACTTCCAGACCCGGCATGGGCTGACCCTTGAGCTGCTTGCGCACCTCGCGGGGGACGATGCCACTGCGAGGATCCCAGAAGGTCTGGAGATCGAGCAGCGCAACGTCGAGTTCGACACCATCCGGGTGTTCCGGCTCGCTGCCCGCGAAGTACGACAGACGCGAAGCGTCGAAGTACTCCGTGAACCGAACACCGAGCTTGTCGAGCTCGTAGGCGAGGATCTTCATCCCAACCTCCCAGTCGTGCTGCAGGCCCCTGCCGAGGGTCAGCTTGATACCCGTGGGCAACAGCAGACCATCGTGGTCGGGTAGCGCAGACATGACGTGGGCGATGCCCTCGGCGGTGAGGCCAAGGTCGAACTGGTCGTTCCAGCCGTTGAGCTTGTGCGCGTACTGGCTGACCCGAGTCAGCCCACTGGGCGGGTTGGTTGGAATCTCAGGGAACTTCCCTTCGATGATAGCCTGGAGCGCCCTGCGAACGTCACTGAAGTCGCGAGTGCCATTGCTGGCCACACGGTAGACCTCTGCGAGCTGGTCGCTGAGCTGTCCCTTCTGGGAGTTGTTCAACTTGGTAGCCATGATAGGCTCCTTCTCTGACCGCTGTTTGTCCATAGTCTGCACGGTGCAGTTATGGTCTCAATGTCGTATTGAGGACGGCATACCGTGCAAAAGCATTACTTGTGTGCGATATGCCGTCCTCAAGGGAGTGCTAAACTGTTAAGGTTCATGGGCGATTATACCACAGAATCGTTGCTTTCGCAATGGCCACCTATACTGAGATTCCCTACAACCCCACAAGCTCCATCTCATCCTCGTCATAGTACCGTAGCCAGACCCTCTTCTCTCCGGTATTGAACCGCTCCCGTGTCGTCGTCCACGTCTCATAGTCCATGTATGCTTCATCCGTCAGTCGATGGATTCGCTTCTCGGTACTCTTGTTGTCACAAACCAGTAATAGGTGTGGATAGTTATCTTCAAAACCCCAGTCCTCATCGTTATTGTCGTCAAACCATTCTTGATGAGCGTTAATACGTTTCTTGATCATCCAGGTGAAGGTACCGGCTTCAATGGTCTCAAGTTGGTAGTGTATGGGCTGGTCATCTTCGTCTTTACGATTTGTGCGTATGTAGAGATCAGGGAGCGGTCGCATAAACTCCTCAAATTGGTCTATCTCTGATTTTGCGAAGATAGCGTACCTACCGTCGTATTGTTTGTGAAGCTGCAAACATAGTTTGGCTACGTCCAAACTATGGTCTACCAGCTGTAAGCTGGAAGATCTATTTTTGTATTGGAAACACAGGTCCGACCCAGTAATGTATGAAATGTGGTGCAGCATTCGTCGGACGGCTCTTTTGACATAGAACATATATGGTGCTATAATAGCATTGTAAGAATGTTAAGGAAATATCTATGCTAAACTCTCACGAATTCATGTCAAGCGAAGTTGTCCCAGCTGCTGTCGTTGACGGCTTGTTTGAACAGGCTGGTCAGGATATAAAAACCACTACGGTTACTGATTTGCTTGGTCCTAGCGATCAAGATATCGATAGCTATTTTGGGTTTGAGCCTGTTGGGCTTGACTCAGCCTCAGACCCGGTCATCGCCGCCGTTCAAGAGACGAAGCGGATTGAAGCCGCTCATGGCTATCTGGTTGCCAGGAAATACGTTGACGCGGAGGGCCGACCCGTCGCTCGTATGCTCTCAACGCTCCAATATTTTCTAGGCTGTGTTGGACAAATACACCTAATTGATACGGGTGACGGTGAACAGTTCGGTATAAACGCCGTCGATGATCCTCGGGTCAATAATGATCGGTCGCTGCTAAGACTTGTCCAGGAGGCGGTGAGTGGTGCTATGCCGAGTGAAGAAGAGGCTGCCGCACAGGAGCAAGAGGCTCTTGGTGAGTATGAAAACGACCCGCACGATATGTTAATGATTTGGCTTGCAGACGCAAGAGATGAAACAGCGTTAACGAACATTACGGAAGAAGAGGCGCTGGCCGCGGATGAAGATATCAGAGAATATATTGCTGGGAAGTATACCGGTAGATGGCGTACTCGGCAGACGCTTGATGAGCTAGGCCGAACTTATGTCCCGTGCCGAATATCGCCGACACTGTTTCAGGAAGTGGCGCAAAAAGAATAATCCCAAGATACGGGGAGCGCGGGCGTGGTGTTTAGCTACGGAAAACGGTCGGACCCCCTTCAAAATATAAAAATGTGATTTAATATTCCTTTTCCACACGCCCTAGGCCTACCATAGTAAAAGCATGATACTCGGTATGGCTGAGGTGGGCTGTGAGCGAGGCCGTTGGTGGCTGTAAAGTTCATCTCTCCTAGTTTCTCCGTCGATATGTTTGTGCTATAATACAAAGAATGAGTAAAACAATTTTCAAACGAACCAAAATTTTGGCGACTGTTGGACCTGCCACCCACAGTTCAGAAAAAATTGCTGCCCTGATGAACTCAGGGGCTAACGGCTTTCGCATCAACTTTAGCCACGGTGGCGCACCGGATCGCCTTGAGCAAATCTCATGGATTCGCGAGGCAAGCAAGGCCTCAGGAAAGCCTGTCGCGATTTTGCAGGACCTTCAGGGTCCAAAAATTCGCCTCGGCGTCCTAAAAGACAACATGCTTAACGTCAACGAGGGCGATGTTCTGACATTGGATTCAGCCGTAGCTGAGCACGATGGCGGACTAACGCTACCTGTCCAGTACAATTTGGCGGAAAAAATGAAAGTTGGCGAACCGCTATACTTATTTGATGGAAAACTTCGCGGTACGGTAACTGAGATTCCTAGCGATACTGCCGTTCGGGTTAAACTTGAAAACGGCGGTTTTTTGATGAGCCGTAAGGGTTTGAACTTGCCTGATACCGACTTTGGCGGCGATATTCTCACCCAAAAAGACATCGATGACATTGAATGGGGTGCGGACAAGGGCTTCGACTATGTGTCGCTTAGTTTCGTGCAGACGCCTGCGGATATTGTCGACCTGCGAAGTCGCCTCGTAGCGCTTGGCTCGGACGCATATGTGGTTGCTAAAATTGAGACAAAATCAGCTATTAGTGATGAAAACCTTGAAGAAATTGTCAAAGTAAGCGACGGTATCATGGTGGCGCGCGGCGACCTAGCGGTTGAGGCTGGTGCGGAAATTGTCCCTGTGGTTCAACGACGTATTGTTGCGTTGTGTCGTAAACACGGCAAAATGAGCATTGTTGCGACGCAAATGATGGGCAGTATGGTGGACAATCCTGAACCAAGCCGCGCCGAAGTGAGCGATGTCGCTAATGCGGTAATTCAAGGTGCGGACGTTGTCATGCTTTCCGATGAAACGGCGAACGGAAAATACCCAATCGAAACGGTCAAGGCTATGCGAAAGACGATTATGTATACTCAGGAACATAGCAATGTTGAGGCGGTCAATAAAGATGAATCCCGCAAGAAGACCGACGCGGCTATTAGTTACTCGGCTGTTCGTTTAGCTCAGGATATTAACGCCGATGCTATTATTGCCGAAACCAGCAGTGGTGCCACTGCGGTAAATATTGCAGCATTTCGTCCAAACTTGCCTATCATTAGCCTTACCGACAAGCCAAGGACGGCGCAGAAGCTTGCGCTAAGTTACGCGACACGTTCCTATGTGGGCGGAAGCGGGCTTGAGGCGGCAGGTAAATTAGCTGAGCAGCTTAAACAAGAAGGTTATTTTGGTGAAGGTCCTACGACGCTTGTGTTCGTGAGCGGGTATGCTCCAGGTAAACCAGGTACGACAAATAATATTCAGGTGCGCGTTATCTAAATGTGAGGAAAAAGGGTGGGCAAACGATTTTTCAAGCAGACAATCAAGGATGTTGATGTCGAGCGGCAAACAGTACTTGTTCGAGTAGATTATAACGTGCCGCTTCACGAAGATGGAACGATTTCCGATGATTTTCGAATTCGTGCGAGCTTGCCAACGATTAAATATTTACTTGATCACCAATGCAAATTGGTCCTCATGAGCCACCTAGGCAGACCAGAGGGTCGCGACGAAAAACTGAGTTTGGCTCCCGTGGCGGCGAGATTGGCTGAGCTTTTGGGCCGTTCCGTCATGTTTATTGACGACTGCGTGGGCGACAAGGTGCGTCAGACGGTTCGTCATGCACCGTGCGGTAGTATTATTCTTCTCGAAAACTTGCGTTTTTACAAAGAAGAAGAGGCGGACGATCCTTCGTTCGCGAAAGCATTGGTAAAAAGCAGCGGTGCATCGTTTTTTGTCCAGGACGCGTTTGGCGCAGCCCACCGAGCGCATGCAAGCACGCACGCTATTACCTTGTGCCTGCCAAGCTTTGCCGGTCTACTTATTGAAAAGGAATATACAGCTATTACGGATGCGATGGCTCATCCGGCCCACCCTCTCGTCGCGGTTGTTGGCGGGGCTAAAGTGAGCGATAAGATTGAGCTGGTTGAACGATTGATTACGGTAGCCGATAAAATCCTTATTGGCGGAGCAATGGCAAACACATTCTTGAAATACAAAGGCTATGAAGTCGGTAGCAGCGTGTTTGAGGATGGACAGGACGAGGTTCTTGGAAGGATTTACCAAAAAGCCGAGGAGAAAGTCGGCGCGGAACGAATTGCCGATTTACTTGTGCTGCCCCTTGATGTCGCAGTTGGTAATAAACAATCTTCAGAGCGTCGAGAAGTTGCGATTGATGGAATTGAGCCTGAGGGTATGGCTCTTGATATTGGGAGTCGGACGATTGACTGCTTCAGCGCATATCTTAGCGGTGCGGGCACGATTATCTGGAATGGTCCTGTCGGCTACACCGATAACGAAGTGTTTTCGTATGGTTCCGCACGCATAGCACTTGCAATTGCTTCGAACACCAAGGCGGTATCGGTCGTTGGCGGCGGTGATACGGCGGATTTCGTGCTGAAGTGGGATGGCAATGACGGCGCAAGTTTCACCCATGTTTCCACCGGTGGCGGCGCGAGTTTGGAACTAATGTCGGGTAAAAAGCTCCCAGGAATTGAAAGTTTACTGGACGCATATGGTCCCGGAGTGGTACACTAAAAGCATAAATAGTATGAGTATGAAGAAATTAATCGTCGGTAACTGGAAAATGAATCTCAATATGCAAGAGGCAAGTTTGTATTTGCATAAATTAACCAACATGGTTCCCGCCCAGCGAACAATTGAAGTGGTGATTGCGCCGACCATGTTGACGTTGCAGTCGCTCAGCACGCAGATCAATCGACGGAGGTTTAAGCTCGCAGCGCAGAATTGCTATTGGCGCGACAGCGGGGCATATACGGGCGAAGTGCCCGCGGCTCATCTGAGAGGTATTGCGGACTATGCAATTATAGGCCACTCCGAGAGAAGATATTTGTTTGCCGAATCGGACAAGGAAACACGTGCAAAAGTTCAGGCGGCAATGCGTAATCATATCCAGCCGATTTTGTGTATTGGAGAAACCGCCTCGGAGCGTGCAAATAATGAAACGAATGACGTTCTCCACGATCAGCTCCTGGGCGGATTGGCGAACTTGACGGCCGATGAACTAAACCGCTTGGTGGTGGCATATGAGCCGGTTTGGGCAATTGGTACCGGTGACAATGCGACGCCTGATGATGTAAAACAGGCAGTAAAAATTATTCGCAGGCATATCGGTCAGTTGTTCGGCGCGGCTCCAGCCAAGGAGGTGCGCGTCTTATATGGTGGTAGCGTAAACAAAGATAATGCTTCAAGCTATCTTCGAACCGAAGGGGTTGATGGCCTTCTTATTGGCGGCGCGAGCCTGGATGCTCACCAGTTTACGGAAATTATTGAGCAGGCATATAAACTAGAAGGTGGGAGGGAAGCGTGAGCGATCTTGATTTTGAGGAACTAGATAAGGCGGTAAATTCATTGATGAGTCAAAGCCAAAATACGGATGAGTCGACGGAAGCGCAGGGGCCTGCGAATCCTGTTTCGACTGAAAACTCTTCGGCCACCTCTCCTGTCGCACCCGTTACTCCTCCTGCGGCTACGGTGCCTCAGACGCCAGCGCCAGCCATTCGGCGCACTACCGGACGGTTTATGGATGTGGTCCCACCCTCATCCGCATCGCGGGGTATGTCTTCGAAATTTTCACAGCAACCTGTTTCTCGGCCAGTCGTGCGCGATAGCGGACTTCTGCAGCCGATAGCGGCACCAGAAGCGAATAGTGTTGCGCCAAGTGAGACAGCTGCGCCTGTCAATGAGCCGGAATTATCGGTAGTGGCCGAGGAGGAATTAACATCTGCGATTGACGCGTCTCCCGCTCCCATGCAATCACCTTTTTTGACGGATGTGGAAGTTGATAAGCGCCCTCTCGGGAGCACGAACGATTCGTTTGCTGAAAGTGGTGAAACGGCTCCTTCGCCAGCCGTAGAGATAATCTCTGCGGATGTGTCACCTTCACTAGAGCAGCCAACAGACGACGGTTCGGCGGCAGAAGTGGCTAGTACTCCTGACGCATCACTAAGCCCTGAAAGCTCCGACTCATGGGCAACCGAGACTGACGAGCGTGTTGCACCGGAGGTGGACGTGGAAACTGAGGTGATTCCTCCTGAAATGAGCCCGGAAATCATCGCGTTAGAATCAAGTGACGACAACACTGCGGCCTCACAAGAATCAGTCGCGCCTCAGACCCCGGAAAGCGCTCCGTCATCGCAGACGCAGCCAGCCGGTAATCCTGCGACTCCTGGTGATATTGTACCCCAGTACACTCCCAGCGCCACCGAATCACCACAACCAAGCGCGATTTTTGACACAGCTTCAGAAGTTCCTCAGCAATTAAGTCACCCAGAGCACAAAAAATCGGGCTGGATGGTCTTGGTGTGGATTCTCCTTTTGGTTATTGTCGGTGTTGGGGGCGGCGTTGCCGCTTGGTACTTCTTGGCATAACAAGAAAGACGACTCATTTCGTAGTACAATAGAATAATATGGATATATTATCGGGCTTAAACAACGAGCAACGCTCGGCGGTGACGCATGGAGAGGGTCCGTTGCTTATTTTGGCGGGAGCGGGTAGCGGCAAGACCAAAACCTTGACGCATAGAATTGCGTATCTTATCCGGGAAATGGGCGTGTTTCCTTCCAAAATTTTGGCGGTAACGTTTACGAACAAAGCTGCTAGAGAAATGCGCGAGCGGCTGGCGCGTCTTCTTGGCGAATCGGCAGATAACCGAGGGTTTATGCCTTGGATGGGCACTTTTCACTCTATCTGCGTACGCCTACTCCGACAGGACGGAATGGCAATTCATATTCCGACTCGTTTTGTTATTTATGATGAGGACGATAAATTGGGACTCATTCGGCAGATTATGAAACAGCATGGATTGACCGATCGCGATATTAAACCTCGGGCGATTGCGGCGGCTATTTCCAAAGCGAAAAACGCGCTGCTGACAGCCCAGGATTTCGCGGACGGAGCGAATGGTCCAATTGAGCAGAAAAAAGCCGAGATTTTTTTGGCGTACCAGATGCAGCTTCAGAAGGCTGGCGCGCTTGATTTTGACGATCTTCTCGTAAAAACGGTTGAACTTTTTCGCACGCAAAAAGATATTCGAAAGAAGTGGCAGCAGCAATTTCGTCATATTCTCATCGACGAGTACCAGGATACTAACGCAGTGCAATATGCGCTCGTAAAGCTGCTGGTCAACGAGCAGCGAAATATCTGTGTCGTTGGCGACGATGCACAGTCAATTTATAGTTTTCGCGGCGCCGACTATACCAATATCCTGAATTTCGAACGGGATTTTCCGGGGACGACTGTCGTAAAATTGGAGCAAAACTACCGATCAACCGACGCTATTTTAACGCTTGCCAATACGCTCATTCAGCATAATATCCACCGGACTGATAAAAATCTTTGGACGGCGCTTGAGGGCGGACGCGAACCTGTCTTGTGGCAGGTATACAATGAAAGCGAAGAGGGCATGCATATCGCGCAGGAGATTGTAGAACAGGCGAATGCTGGTAGAGCGTACAGTGATATGGCGGTGTTGTATCGGACGAACGCCCAAAGTTATGCTATTGAGCGGGCCCTTCGTGAACGCTATATTCCTCATAAAATCGTTGGCGGCCTAAGGTTTCTGGACCGCGCGGTAGTCAAGGACCTTATGGCATATATGCGCCTCCTGTTTCAGCCGAATGATAGAGTGAGTTTTACGCGTATCGTTAATGTGCCAAAACGGGGCATCGGCGCGGTGAGTGTTCAGAAGTTTTTGATGTGGCACGATACTTCGGAGGGTTCGATTATCGACCACCTCGCGCATGTTCATGAGTCTGACGGGCTGACTCCAAAAGCCAAGAGCGCCCTTAAAGAACTGGGTGATACTCTCTCGGAACTTCAGCAAAAGATAGACAACTCGCCTGCCGACCTGCTTGAAGCCATTATCGAAAAGACCGGATATCTGCAATTCATTAACGACGGCAGTCCCCAGGCCGATGAGCGCATGGAAAATGTCGGAGTATTGATTGCCGAAGCGAAGGTATACGCCGACACAGCAACATTCCTTGAGGAGATGGCACTTATGTCCTCAAGCGACGAGACTGCCGACGACCAGGTGACTCTTATGACGCTTCACGCCGCCAAAGGTCTTGAGTTTCCCGTCGTGTTTTTGGTGGGCATGGAAGAGGGTATTTTACCGCACACGCGAGTGTTCGATAGTGGTAAACCCGATGACATCGAGGAAGAGCGGCGCCTCTGTTATGTCGGCATTACTCGGGCACGTGAAGAGCTATTTGTAACCTGCGCGAATTCCCGTACGCAATTCGGACAGATTGGCTACAATATGCCCTCAAGGTTTTTGGCGGAGATGGGCTTATCAAGCGACGAGGCTCTTACGAGGAATACGGAAGAAATTGTGTACGATGAATTCTTTGGGGATGAGCTGATTTTGCAGCCTGGCGATCGCGTGCGAACCCCACTGTTTGGACCGGGTGAAGTCACCGAAGTTGACGGCATGGCGGTCGTAGTCGAGTTTGACACCGGGCAAGTCAAGAAGCTCAACGCCGAATTTGCACGATTAGAGAAGCTGTAGTACAATGGATAGGTATCTGTCAGGTGGATTTCTGACGTTTTATATATGAATATTCGATTGAAAAAAATAGGTAGTTATCGCCGAGTCGCACTGTTCGTGGGGGTGTTTGTGGCATTAGTAGTAAGTGCAGGCCTGGCAAACCACGCGCTTGCACAAGGTTCTGAGTCTGCTCAAGATGCCGAGGGGCGAATTATTAGTATCTATGACCGAGGTACGGAGCGGGTAATCGTTACGAAAGCTCATACGCTTCGCCAGGCACTTGAATCGGCCCATGTTGATGTAGCAATCGGACATGATGTCGTTGAGCCAGGGTTAGACACTGAACTGGTGGCCGCAAAATATAATGTCAATATCTATCGAGCACGTCCCGTTACAGTGGTCGACGGACCTTTACGGCAAAAAGTAACCACCGCCGAGCAAACCTCGGAGGGAATTGCAAAAGCGGCAGGCATAACGCTCTACAAAGAGGATAACGTAACTATCGATGCGGCGCACGACTTGCTAAGAGATGGTGCTGGCGTCGTTATGGCAATAGATCGAGCGACTCCTGTTACGCTCACGCTTTATGGAGCAAAAACGGAAGTTCGAACACAAATGGGGACGGTTGGCGAGCTCTTACAGGAGAAAGGTATTGTGGTTGGCAAGGAAGATACACTTTCCGTACCGACTTCCACGCCAATCGTCGCTGGTATGTCAATTGAGCTCTGGCGTGATGGTAAACAGACAGTTACGGTCGACGAGGAAGTAGATTTTTCGGTTGAAAAGATTCAAGACGCAAACCGCGAAGTCGGTTACCGGGAAGTTCAGACAACTGGCGTGAAAGGTAAACGAAGCGTAACCTATGAAATTGAAATGAAGAATGGTCAAGAAGTAGGGCGTACCGAAATCGCGAGTGTCGTAGTCGAGGAGCCAAAGACCCAAGTTGAGGTGGTTGGTGCAAAAACGAGCGGTAATCCACTGACTAAATCCATGGGCGTCAACCAATTCACAGACAGTAAGGGCGTTGTTCACCGTGAAACCTATTATGATTTACCTATGAGCATCGTTATGGGGAATTATTGTGGGGCTGGGGGCTATTATACTGTGCGAGCAGACGGTGCAAAGGTTGATAAGGATGGCTATATTATCGTTGCCGCGCACTTGGGTAATTATCCGCGTTGCTCTGTAGTTGAAACAAGTATGGGGCTAGGAAAAGTGTACGATACTGGTGGGTTTGCGTCCGTTCATCCGCATGGCTTTGACCTTGCGACCGATTGGTCGAATAATAACGGCATTTAGGTTTACTATGTCACTACAAAACAACAAATCCCTCGGACAACATTGGCTGAAGGACCCGGATGTTTTAGCGGACATTGCCGACGCCGCGGATTTAACGAAGAATGATATTGTGCTTGAAATTGGACCAGGTCTTGGCACGTTGACGAGTCGTTTGCTTGCACGAGCAGGTCAAGTGATTGCGGTCGAATTTGACAGCGAGCTGGCAAAAAAACTACCGGGACAATTTCCTGGAAAAAACCTCCAGGTTATTCACCAGGATATACTCCAGTTTGACACCTCGACGCTGCCAAAAGGCTATAAGATTGTTGCGAATGTGCCATACTATATAACCAGCAAAATCATCTCGACGTTTTCCGAGAGCCCAAATCCGCCCGCCACGATGGTGTTACTTGTCCAGAAAGAGGTTGCAGAGCGGCTAGCGGCAAACCCTGGCGATTACAGTATCTCTTCGGTGGCGGCACAGGTGTTCTATGAAGTGTCGCTCGGCGCGGTTGTGCGCGCAGAACTATTCACGCCGCCTCCGAAGGTTGATTCACA
>JAEAMG010000283.1_pt1 | contig 70403 bp, 60 predicted proteins | sample 8958741 | NCBI WGS metagenome assembly JAEAMG01 (sample SAMN16933256, study PRJNA681125) | bioreactor sludge metagenome | isolation source: anaerobic bioreactor treating anionic surfactant - SDBS | place: India: Bengaluru | collected 2019-02-28 | reverse complement strand
TCTCTCTCAAAGCGGCTGCAAAAGTAGTCACTTTTTTATTCTTACCAAAGAGTTTGAACAAATAAATTCAGAATAATTTGTAATATTATTTTAATATGCTGAATAAAAGCACTTTTGGACATGAAAAATTTTTCGAACAAATGAGGCTATAAAAACAATCCGTTTCATTCAAACAAAACACATGAAATTACTCCAGAACTCCTTTTATTACACTTAGAACATTATATGTATTTTATTTAATCATGTATATCGTCGTAAAATCTAAATAATTATCCTATGCGAAGGTTACAATCAGAAATCTACTACTCTTTTGTCGAGAAATATATAGCGTGATTGAACAACATCCAAGACTATTTATGATTGATTTAGAAAGGATACTATTAATACTTCGACATAAAATTGGTTACGACCAGGAAAGAAGCTGTATACTTTGATTTGAATTATAAAATATTATAAATTGACAGTTTTTTACAGACAGCTTGATTAGCATTACTTTAATTATTTTATCTTTGCAGGCCATAGAGAAAAACATGATAGAAATTATTATTAAAGGTATTATTATTGGATTATTTATTTCCATTCCATTGGGTCCGATTGGCATGTTGTGTATACAACGCACACTCAACAGAGGGAGAAAATATGGAATAGCTACCGGACTGGGTGCTACTACATCGGATTTGATTTACACTATGATTACTTTATTCTTTGTGAGTTTTGTAGTTGATCTGATTGAACAGCAAAGATTTATTATAGAACTAGGTGGCAGTATAATTTTAATTGCATTTGGTGCTTTTATATATAATAGTAACCCATCAACTCAACCCAAACCGAACGAGCCAGTTAAACACAGTGTTTTCGGTGATTATATTTCGTCGTTCGGACTTACGTTTTCGAACCCGCTCGTGCTTTTTGTGCTGATGGCTCTTTTTGCCCGTTTTGATTTTATGAACAATGAAACGACATTATTTTTATCAATAACCGGTATCGTCTCAATACTAGCGGGTGCATTTTTGTGGTGGGGTACGCTTACGTTCTTCGTAAGTAAATTCAGGAGTAAGCTAAATATGAGAGGATTAAAAATACTGAACCGAATAACAGGCATATTGATTATGCTTATTGGCTGCGTAGGAGTTCTTTTTGGGATATTTAAATAAAAAAAGAAACCAATCGTGCTGATTGGTTTCTTTTTTTACTTTTGAAACTAAGACTTATAATTGGTAAAATGCTTTAGAACACCTTTGATATTTCGTCCTTTGTCATCTTTGCCTTGATCCAAATGCAGCTAAATTCACTTTTATCCTTTGTAACTACAAGCATGTCGGCATTGTCGGCCCCCACCACACGATAGAAGATATTTACGCGCTCTCCTTTATCGCGCACCTCGACGGCAGTTTCGAAATTTGATCCCTCGATGATCTGATAAAGTTCCTTCACAATGGCTTTAGCAAAGGGAGAGTCGGCATTTTCGTCGAGCGTCAGAATTTTAAGTCCCTGCATTTTTCCAACCATATTCTTTTCGTCTTTGGCCATTCCGCCAAAAACAGAAGCCATATTCATCATTCCTTTGTTTACCGATACGTATTGAAAACGCTCATCGTCGCCATATTTATCGTAAAACTTTTGGAGTGTTTGGGCCTGAGTTGCTGCTGATAGTAATAACAGCGTAACAACAATTGTAATCATTTTCTTCATATATGTAATGTGTATATTATTTAATATTAAAAGGTAAATTGGCAAGTTCATTATTGTTAGCATCCTGCTGAATTTGATCAACAAATTTTTTTGGGAGCTTTCCGTTTAACCAGATAAGACTTATTTCGCCGGCATCTTTCACTGCTATAAGTAAATCGGTATAATTATCGCCTGACATTTTGGTATAGATATTAACTCTTTCGCCTTTATCGCGCACTTCGACAAGACTTTCATAATTTCCTGAATTTACAACTTTATCAAGATCTTTCATTACGTTATTTGTAAAATCGCGATTCTGAACATCATTTGTAGTCAGAATCCGTATTTTCTTTAAGTTCGAGAGCAGTTCGCGTTCGTTGGCATCCATATCGTTTGAAATCAGCGCCAGACTAAATAAGAATTTACCTACAGAAACACTTTCGAACCGACAATCGTCATCATATTTTTCGAAAAAGCGTTGAAGTGATTGTGCATTTGCACTGGTCAACAACATAAGAATAGTTGCCACTGTGACCATAATTATTTTTTTCATTGTAAAAACTATTTATTGTTTAAAATTAAGTTTGTTTCTCATTTGGTCGAAACCATATCTGATATCTGATATTTTATCAACAGGCTCGAGATTTTTTTTCACTATACGAATGCTGTTCAGGGGCTGCATATTCTTAGCCAGCATTTTGTTCACCTTATTTATTTTGCTCACAGCCAATTGTTGTGCATATTCGGCATCGTTTATTCTTTTTCCATTCACCACTGCATAATCGGTAGTTGCAGCATTGTTTCCGAAAAGCCATACTACCAGTATCAGGGAGGCTGCAATTCCAGTCAGCGAAATTGATTTCAACCAAAAATTTGGTAGTTTGCGGGATTTTATTTTCAAATCGGCGGGACGGTCTGAGTGATACGATATTTCGCTTTCACTTTCAAACACATCAAATAATGGTCGGTACATTTCATGCTCCGGATCAATATTGCTGCTTTTAAAGTAGATTTTCAGTTGGTTTTCTTCTTGCAAAGAGCTTTCTCCATTGAAATATCGTTCTAAAAGTTCGTTCATGTTCTCCATACTTTTTCCTCCACTCGTTTATGTTCGTTCAAAATTAGTTCTCTTATTTTTTGTCTAGCGCGCGACAAGTTCACTGTTACGGCGTTTGCATTCAGATTTGTAATGTATGCTATCTCGCTAATTTCCAGCCCCTCCACATCACGCATTTTTATTACAGTACGTTGTAATTCGGGTAATTTATCTATTAAAATAATGATTCGGGAAGCCATATCGTTACTTTCAATTTTTTGATGAGGATTTGGTCCGTCGTACATTATTTCCGTTGGGATCTCGGATTCTTCTTTGTTTTGGCGAATGACATCGAGACATAAGTTACGCATCGATCGCATTGCAAAAGCCGGAAGGTTCTCAACCTGGTCGAGCTGATTGCGTTTTTCCCACAATTTGAGATTCAAATCCTGTACAGCATCCTGAGCAGCATCGCTATTTTGCAAAATTGATTTTGCAAGACGGAAGAGTTGATCCCTTCACGATATGATTTGTTTGTTGAATTGTGGTGCATCCATTTGCAATGAAATATCTGTTGGCCGTTTCTTTTTTTAATTATTGATCCCTTTACTTTATTGACGAAAAAAAAACGAACATCTTACATCAGAAGTTCGTTTTTTTTAATCAAAACACATCCGAGGAGAATTAACGACTGTTTATCAGACGTTTGATAACTTTTAATTTATGAGTGTATTCTCCTGTTTGTGATGAAATTATTCCGTGGTTATCAATTTTTTCGATTTTCACCCAACCCGAAGCATGAATTATTTGCGTAGCATCGAGCAAAATACCCACATGAGTAATGTTTCCGGCTTCGTTATCGAAAAATGCCAAATCGCCTTGCTGCGCTTCGCCAAGGAAATTTACCAAATCGCCTTTTTCTACCTGCTGCGAGGTATCGCGGGGCAACTGAATACCGCAAATAGAAAAAACAACCTGAACAAGCCCGGAACAATCGATGCCCAATAAACTCTTTCCACCCCAAAGATACGGAGCATTTAAATACATAGTTGCAATTTTAAGTATATTGGCACCGTTGATTTCAACAGGAAATATTTGAAGGACAGGATCGAAAGTCATATCCACATCGGTGTGAGTCTTCACTTTATTCGAAAAAGAATACAATCGACTCCCACCGGGCAAGTACATTTTTTCAAAAGTGTTGTTATTTTCACACTCAAGCAAAGGGTAGTAAAGTGTTTGAACTCCGTGCGTCAATATCGATGCATACTCCTGATCATCGAGCAATTTGAGCATTTTTTTATCTACCCAGCCTCTGTACTGATCGGCAGTGTTTTCGACAAACAACCAACGGTCGGTCGATTCCAGGATAGTAACCGTTTCGCCATAAAGCAACTGCGAAATCATTTCGCTGCGTTCGCTGTCGGCAGCCCGCATCGGGACTAAAGGGAGGAAATTGATTGCAAACATCTGATTATTTATATTGTTGAGTAGAAAAAATGATCGGATAATAGAATGCAAAATTAATGAAAGTTCGGACAGATGGCCGATGTTCAGCTTTTTTTTTGTAATTTTCGGCACTTTTTCGTAACACTCATTTATACACATCACTCAGTATGAAGTTGAAAATCAATCAGAACGTTCTGCAAAACATCACAAGGTTTGGTCTTTTTTTATGTGTGATAGCCATTATCGTTCAGTTATATCCGCGCGAAAACAAATTCAAATACCAGTTTGAGATTGGCAAACCATGGTCGTATGAATTAATTACCGCATCGTTTGATTTTCCGATTTATAAAAACGAACGGGAAATAACAGCCGAGAAAGATGAACTTCTGAAATCGTATACTCCCTATTACCAGTTGGACACTACTCAGGCTTTGATTCAATTCAAAAAACTGACCGGCGATTATGCAAAAATGAACGGGACAGCACTCCTGTTTCAGGACTTTATTTTGGAGAAATTAAAAAATATTTATGCCAGAGGGATCATTTCATCCGAGAAACTGATTGAGTTGACCGAAGGAGGAAAGCAAAGTGTTAATTGTATAATGCCCAATCGGGTAACTAAAAAGATAGCTGTTTCGGATATTTTAACTCCAAAAACAGCCTATGAAGAATTACTCCTCGGAGCGCCCGAAGTATTGAAATCGTATAATCTGAATGTATATCTGGTGGACAACCTGAAATACGACAGCGTCACCTCCGAGCTTTACAAAAAAGACCTTCTGAAAAATTTATCTCTTACAGCGGGCATGATTCAAACGGGCGAAAGAATAATTGACAGAGGCGAAATAGTAACTCCCGAATTGTTTGTTGTGCTGAATTCGCTTAAAATTGAGAATGATAAACGCAAATCGTCAGTGCAGCAGTCGGCATTGGTTTTGATTGGAGAAATAGTGATTATCACTATACTTATTGTATTGTTTTTTCTTTATCTCTATCTTTTCCGCCCAAGGATTTTCAACAATTTCGGCAATTTATTCTTTATTAGCTTAGTCATTTTAATGATGGTAGGGCTCACCACGCTATCGCTCAGCTACTCCAACCTTAGTTATTACATGGTTCCTTTTGCGCTGTTACCCATTATTATCCGCGTGTTTTTCGATTCACGAACGGCTCTTTTTGCCCATATCATCACCATGCTTATTATTTCGTTCATGGTAGATAATCCGTTTCAGTTTATTGTGTTGCAGATTGCTGTGGGGATGGCTGCCGTATCGAGTCTGAAAGATATGACACAACGCTCGCAACTTGCACAAACGGCATTGTATATTTTCCTGACCTACATTGCTATTTTCCTTGCATCGGAACTGGTGAGTGAGGGTGAATTAAAGCGCATAAATTTTCAACCTGTTTTGTATTTTGCCATCAGCAGCGGTTTTTTACTATTTGCTTATATTCTTATTTACATTTTCGAAAAGATATTCGGCCTGATATCGGCAGTGACACTTGTGGAACTTACCAATGTAAACAGCGACCTGATGATGAAATTTGCTGAAACTGCCCCCGGAACTTTCCAGCACACCTTACAAGTATCGAACCTGGCTACAGAGGCTGCAAAAAAAATTGGTGCCAACAGCTTATTGGTGCGTACAGGAGCTTTGTATCACGACATTGGAAAAATGAAACATCCTGAATACTTTATCGAAAATCAGATGGGAGGAAAAAATCCACTTTCGGAAATGGATTTCGAAACTGCATCGAGAATTGTGATAGGTCACGTAACCGATGGGGTAGAAATAGCTAAAAAAAGTCATCTCCCCGAACAGATTATCAATTTCATCACCACACATCACGGACGTGGAAAAACAAAGTACTTCTACAATTCATTTATCAATGCCAACCCCGATAAAATGCCTAACGAAGAAGCTTATACCTATCCGGGACCATTGCCCAACAGCAAAGAAACAGCAATATTGATGATGGCCGATGCCGTGGAAGCCCGCTCGCGGAGCCTCAGCATCTACACCGAAGAGAGTATTAATGTAGCTGTAGAGCAAATGATTGACTCGCAAATAGCCGACGGACAATTCAAAGATGCCCCCATAAGTTTCAGAGACGTGGAAACAGTAAAATCGGTATTCAAAGAAAAAATCAAAAATATATACCACACAAGGATTGTATATCCTGATGTGAAAAAGGAAGAAAATAAAAACTGAATGAAATATTGAAAGAGAGATTTAGAATCCAATAAAAAACAGACAAAAAAAGACGATCATCATCTGGTGATCGTCTTTTTTTTATTCGTTATCGGCTTCCATCGAACCGTTGTCGGCTCCCATCGAGGAGGCGTCGACTCTTCATGATGTGTCGTCGGTTCCTATCGAGGTGTCGTCGGCTCTTCATGAGGCGGTGTCGGCTCCATCCGAGCCGAATATATTATTTTATAGTTATATTCGATCCCATATTTTCAGATTGCTTAATGATCTTCGGGCTTCCGATACATTCAATCCGGCTGGCACCGCTGGCGTCGGCGTCAACAGATTCGCTTGCAAAAACTCGGGCATTGCTCGCTCCGCTGGCTTCAACAGTCACTTTAGTAGTTTTAAGCTGATCGGCATCAACCTTACTGGCTCCACTGGCTTCAACATCTACCGATCCGGCAACGCCATCAATGTCGGCATACGAAGCGCCGGTCACTTCGGCGTCCAGCTGCCCGGCTACATTTACAATCATATGTGCCTGACTTGCACCTGTGAGTTCGAGCGAAAGTTTTGAAGTTTTGAGTTCATTTAAAACCTTTATGTGCGAGGCACCGTTGGCACGAAGTGCAAAAACAGAATCGTTGGCAACAAACACTTTTACTCTGCGGTTGAGGAATACTTTATTAGTGTAAATGCTCAATCTTCCATTTCTTACTTCAGTTTTGATATAGGGCAACAATTGTTCGGCTGCCGAAACAGTAAACTTCTTTACCGAATCCTGCTGCAATTCAAGTTCAATATTTCCCGATATCTCGATGCTATTGAAGGCGTCCACAGTGCGATTTTCATCTTTCAACGGTAAGTTTTCATCGTCTTCCCAATTGAATACCCAGGGTTTGTCGAAACCGGTATTGCTCCAGCGAATCAACGAGCGGGCACCTACGCTGTAAAGCATAAATATGCCGGCAATCCAGAGAATAAATACAACCCATGAGGTAGTTTTTGATGTTTCGTGGCGACCGGAAATGATGCGCAACGCCCAGTAAATAAGCATAAAAATAGGACAACCAACTACCAAAAGCAGGGAAATAACAAGCAGCACTGCTTTGTCGGGCGTCATCAGGCTTAAATCGGTTATAAATTCGGGGGAACAACCGTTCAGTACACTTGGTTCGAAAATAAAGAACAACAACACAAGGAGCAATACTCCCACTATTATCATTCCTACAACTCCAAAAATAGCGCCAAAGAATCCGAAAATCACTTTCAGCATCACTTTCAGAACTTCGCCGAGTTTTTCGCCAAAGCTATTGGCCGACTGTTTGAATTTATCACTCTCGACATAGTTTTTCACGTTATTAATTTCGGTTTTAATACTTTCTACCGTCACATCCTCGCCCTGCATTTCGAGCCTTTGCGAAACGGTGACAGCTTTAGGAGCAATGATCCATACAAGAATATAGATGGGTATCATATAACCCGCGCTTATAAGTGCTAAAATCACAAGCACTATGCGCACCCAGGTAACATCGATAGTGAAATAGGCAGCTATTCCGGCTCCCACTCCACCGAGAACAGCATTTTCGGGATCGCGAAAGAAACGACGGGCCCGTTTTTTCTCGGATTTTGAATAAGATGCATCAGCATCGTTCTCATCCTCATCGGCATACTGGCTGGGCTTACCCAATATCTTAATTATTTCTTCAACATCTTCAATATTGACAACGTTTTTATTTCGCTGAAGGCGTTCAGTAAAAAGTTCAGCTACACGAGCTTCAATATCGTTCATTACCTCTTTTTTCTCATCCTCCGATAAATGACGTGCCACATCGGCCAGGTAGGTCTGAAGCATTTCGTAAGCATCATCGTCGATATGAAAAACAATGTTATTTAAATTAACCGTTAATGTTTTTTTCATTGTTGTAAGCAATTAAATGTTTATGTTTGAACAACTATATGATTGGGTGGGGATTCTTTTCTTTTTCAAAAAAATATTAAACCTTTCTCCTGTCATCAATTATTTCAAACCTTGATAAAAAAAATAACTTTACTTTTTAATTTGTGTTACCACTTGATTAATTTCGTCCCATGCCAATTCGAGTTCTTCGAGAAAACTCAACCCTTTTTCGGTCATTTCGTAGTACTTACGTGGTGGTCCCTGCAGCGATTCTTCCCAACGGTAATCCAACAATTCGCCGTTTTTTAGCCGCGTCAACAAAGGATACAAAGTTCCTTCCACCACAATCAGCTTCGCTTGCTTGAGCTCCGAAATAATATCCGAAGCATAAGCTGGTTTTTTTCTCAGAATAAGCAAAATGCAATATTCGAGGTAACCCTTGCGCATTTGAGATTTGATGTTGTCTGCGTTCATATTTATTGTTTCTATTAAAAAAGAGATGATTAAAGGAATACGACTTTTCGTTTCCCTGTGAAGGCTTTTATTTCATCAGTTCCAGTATTTTCAACCGGAAAACATATTCGTATTTCGACTGAATGACCTGCGACTGCGCCTGCGATAAATTATTTTTGGCCTGATACAGCTCGTAAACTGTAGCTCTGCCGCCTTCGTATTTCTGATTGGCAAACCGATAAGCCTCGATGCTTGCCACTTCTGATTTTCGGGCCGAGCTCCATTTGGCATTGGCTGCTACGGCATTGTAATATGCTTGTTGCACGGTTTTTTGTAATTCAAGTTTTGTATTTTCCACATTTAGTTGGTTACTTTTAACATCGATTTGTGCCGAGCGAACCTGATTTTTTACCTGAAATTTATTAAAAATAGGCACCGAAAGTCTGAGTCCGACACTTGTACTCAGGGGTGTTGGCGAGGCATTGTAAAACGATTTTCCAACATCGGCACCAAGATCAAGCGTAGGGTAATAACCCGATTTAGCGATCAGGATATTTTTTTCGCTGCTTTTAAGTTGGTATTCGGCACTTTTTATTTCGGCTCTGTTTTTAAGGGCGCTTTCAAAAACCGATTCAGCACTTAAGAGTTGCAGTTCGTTTTCCATTAAATCGGTTGGAACTGTAATCTCTAACTTTTCAAAATCAGGTAATTCGAGAATTTGAGCCAAATCGAGCAGCGACAATTTCAATGTGTTTTCAGATTCAATGCGGTTCAATTCTTCTTTTGCTTGTTGTGCATAAAGTTCGAGCAATTCACCTTCGGCTAATTTTCCGGCATCGACAAGCGATTTTTGTTGCTCAATACGATTTTCGGTAAGCCTAATTTGATCATTGGCAATTTGCAGCAACTCTTTGTTGAGCAAAACCTGCAAAAAAGCCGTTGAAACACTGAGAGCTATATCCTGACGGATTTTCATCACATCGGCTTCCGACTTTTTAAGTTCAGCCATGCGTGCATCAATCTGGTGCTTCATTTTTAGTCCGTCGAAAAGGTTGAGTCCGCTCGAAATTCCAATATTGGAGTTGTTCGAATTGCCGTCCAGAGTTCTACCATCGGTTACTGTAGACCGACCAAAACTCCAGGTTTGACTGACTGACGTATTTACACTCGGTAGCAGATTATTACGTGCTTGCTGCCAGGCAATTTCGTTCGATTGCCGTATCAATTCTCGTTGTTTTATGTTGCGGTTATTGGCTAATGCAGTGTCCACACATTGCTGCAATGTCCACGGTTGCTGTTGGGCGCTGACAAACAATGTAGCCAGAAATGCGCCTATAATGATCAAAGTTTTTCTCATACTAAAAATTCGTTTTTTTTCAGATTATAATCAGCACTCACACTTACCCGAGCTACTGATTGAGTAATAACAATTTAACAGTCAGTTGATTTAAGATTAAATCAGACAGTAAAACAGAAATTCAATTGTTTGTTTCAACTATATTTATTCAGCATTTGGAGCTCCAGGCTTTTTTTCCACAATTTCGGCGCCTCTGATTTTGTCTTTAGCCTTCAAGCCGCTTTTCACTTCTATTTTTATACCATCCGACATACCAATTTTGATCTGTTTTTTATCGAATATTTTGGGGTCTTTTGCATTTTGAACATACACAAATGCTGAGTCGTTGCTGAATTCAACACTACTTTCGGGTACTGTAAGCACTTTTTCTACCTTGTTCAATACAATTTCGGCATTGGCGCTGTAACCTGCACGAATAAACACATCCGAAGGGACTTTCACCGCTGCTTTCATTTCGAACATAATTGCTCCGCTTTCTTCAACACCTTTAGGCGAAATGTACTCGAGTGTAGCAGTCAGTTTGATGTCCTGCAATGCCCCAATCGTTATGTCCATTGGCATTCCGGCAGTGATGCGGCCCACTTCGGTTTCGTCGAGTTTACCCACAAAGAGCATATCGTTCATATTAGCAACCGAAGCAATCGTAGTTCCATCGTTGAAATTATTCGATTGAATCACTGAGTTACCCACTTTTACCGGAACATCCAGAATAGTACCATTGATGGTGGAGCGCACAAGTGTATTTGTAACCTGCGATTTATCATTCGAAATGCCATCTCTTATCAAACTCAGATTATCTTTTGCAGCTTTAAGTTCTTCTTTTCCATTGAAATATTGCAATTCCGATTTTTCAAATTCTTCCTTCGAAATCACCTTTTCGGCATAGAGTTTTTGGTCGCGTTCGTAGTTTCGTTTGGTTTGATCAAACGAAATCTGTGCTAACTGCACTCGCGATTCAGCTGAATTAAGACTAACCATATCAGGAATTACTTTGATTTTGGCAATAATATCGCCAGCTTTTACCACATCGCCAGCTTCTTTGTAGATTTCGGCGATAATACCAGACATTTGAGGTTTAATAAGAATCTCGTTGCGGGGCTCTACCTTTCCGGTGGCTACAGTACGTTTTTCGATGTTGCCAATAGTGACAGCCTCAACATTGTAATTCTTTTCTACAGGACGAGATTTATTCCATAAAAAATAAAACGTTCCAAATACGGCAAGTGCTAAAATGATCAGCATTAATATTTTAAAAAACTTTTTCATACGAATTTCTGAGTTAATTATTTCGATTTTTATATTTTTATATATCAAGAGACAATAAGATAAACAAGTTTCTACTCTTCCCTTATAGCCTCAATAGGTTTAATACTCATGGCTCTGTTTGCAGGTAAAAAACCTGCCAGAACGCCTATAACAAGTAAAATAAAAAGTGAGGCAATGGCCACCGTAAAGCTGATTTGAGGATCTTTGAAAAACTGATCGCCCTGACTTAATGCAACGCCAACTATCTGCAACAAGCCTACCCCCAACATAATACCTCCAACGCCGGCAATCAGAGTCAGCACAACACTTTCGCTTAAAATTTGAGTAATGATATTGCGAGGAGTTGCACCCAACGCCCTGCGAATTCCTATTTCTTTGGTTCGTTCTCGCACCGTCACCAACATAATATTACTCACTCCAATACCTCCGGCCATCAATGTACCTAACCCTACAATCCAGATCAAACTTGCAATGCCGATGCCCAGGTACAGAAACATAGTGAATTGATCTTCGATGTTCATACCTCCTACAGCCGTTTGATCGGTGGGCGATATGTTGTGGCTTGCTTTCAGCACCTCTTTTATTCTGTCCTCAACCACTTTAACCTTTACGCCCGGCTGAGCAGTAGCAGCTATAAAATGAACGATATTCCCCTGGTTAAACGCTTGTTGCATTGTAGTGAAAGGAAGCACAACAGTTTCCTTTGGATCGCCGCCAATGTTTACATTCGAAGTGTGTCGCGCCACACCTATCACCTGAAAATAAATACCATTCACCTGAATGTTCTTACCGAGTGCATCCTCGTTGTTCGGGAAAAGCACTTCGTACACACGCTCACCTATCACACACACTTTCCGCTTTTCGGCAATATCAATATCATTGATATACCGACCCGCAATCATAATACTTTCGTCGATTGAATTATAGGATGGATAATTACCTTTCATTCTGAAAGATCCGGCTTTATCGTTTCGGGTTACATTATTAGTTCCACCTCCACCAAATAATACGGGCGCAATATGCTGAATTTCAGGAATACTATTGATAAGAAGCGGTATATCTTCATTTTCCATGTCCCATCTACGCCCTTTCTTTAATCCTTTGTAGGGCTCGGAGGTCTGATCGGTCCAAATGAAGCATGAATTGGTGGCAAAACCTTCAATCTGAGAATTCATTCCCCGCTCCAGAGCTACTCCTGCTCCCACCATCGACACCAACATGAACATACCCCAAAACACACCGAAGGCAGTCATAAAACTCCTTGATTTGTTATGCGTTATTGTGATCCATATTTCCTGCCAACGATCCAGATCGAAAAAACCCCAACTTTTGAATGCTGAATTCTTCATTTTATTTTGAGTTGTATCTGTGTTAGTTTTCATTTATAAATTTCTTTGTAAAAACCGGTTCTCGATAATAAATATTAAATTGTTATTGAATAAACTGGGTCTGATTCTATTCTTCGCGCATAGCTTCTATCGGCTTAATCTTCACTGCACGGCGTGCAGGCATATAACCGGCAATAACACCTGCGATTATAAGTATGGCTGTGGACACAAACACATAGGATAAATCTACTGTTGGATCCTTGAAAACCGACATCCCGTTTTCACTTTGCGCTGCACTTTGTTGCATTATCATATTTACAAGCTCTGACAATCCAACCCCTATCACCATTCCTAAATAACCAAATGCAGTAGTAATTAAAATCGATTCGATAATGATTGAAGTAAGAATACTTCTCGGTGGAGCGCCAAGGGCTTTTCTGATTCCAATTTCACGGGTTCTTTCTTTTACCGAAACCAACATAATATTACTTACTCCAACAATTCCGGCTATCAATGTGAAAATACCGATAATGGAAACAAAAATAGTAATGCCACCAAATATCTTCATTGTTTCGATATAATCGCGTTGCGAATTCCACAGATAAAGCGCCTGTGTATCCTTAGGGTCGAATCGAAGGCTCTGCGACATATTTTCTTTCAATCGGTCGTTAAAAGCATCATTTTCTTCTTTGGTTTTAAGCCCGTTCACCTGCATGGCTATGTTATAAAACTTCTTGTTAGGGTTGAAGATGGATTGTGCTGTTGTGAACGGAATATAAGCCGACCCCTCGCCATATCTTTCTTTTTTAGTGTTTATTCCCACCACTTTGAACATCACTTCACCCACTTTTACATATTTCCCGAGCGCCGATTCGGTTTTAAACAATGTTTCCTCTATTTTCCGGTCGATCACTATGACCTTATTATTGTTTTTCAAATCCAGATCATTAATAAACCTTCCATTGCCCTGATCGAATTTCAGGTTGAAGATATCGTTGTAAGCAGGTTTAACCCCATTTATACTGAAAGAACCATATTCGTTATTGTAGGTTATTGTGAGGTTTTTTTCTATCACCCCTGTTTGCCCTGAGGTTTCTTTGAGTCCGTCCTTCAAATCTACAATTTGTTTCTCAGCAAAATTGAGCGAACGACCACTCTTGAGCCCTTTATAAGGTAAAGACGACCGACCCGACCAAATCTGAACCATATTGGTAGCACGATCACTAAAGTTGGAGGTGACTCCGTTTTTCAGACCATTTCCTGCACTCAACAAAATAATGAGTATGAAAATTCCCCATGACACCGACAGCCCAGTGAGGATGGTACGGAGCTTATTGTGCTTTAATCCTGAAAATATTTCCTGTAGAATGTTCATCGATTTATTTCCTGTTTAATTATTTTGAATCTTTCAATTGTTTTGTTTTTCAATTACAGTATGCATTGCAAACCGGACTGATGATGGTCATCTGATTAAACCATTGAATTTACGTTCTCTTTCTTCAATACTTTCAATCAAACCATCCTTTATGTGAATGATTTTGTGTGTTTCGTCGGCTACAGATTTTTCGTGAGTGACAATAATTGTTGTCAAGCCATTATCATTCAATTCCTTTAAAACCTTCATAACCTCCACTGTGGTATGGCTGTCCAATGCACCTGTAGGTTCGTCGGCAAGCAGAATTTTAGGCTGCGAAATAATGGCACGCGCAATTGCTACACGCTGTTTCTGTCCACCCGACATTTCATTCGGCATATGCAACGCCCAATCTTTCAATCCCATTCGGTCGAGATATTCCATTGCAATTATATTGCGGCGCTTGCGATTTATATTCTTGTAATAAAGTGGTAAAGCCACATTTTCAAGTGCATTTTTGAAGTTTATCAGGTTGAAGGACTGGAAAACAAAACCAATCATTTCGTTGCGATAAGCTGCCGATTGTTTCTCTGAAAGGTTTCTAATCAATTTGTTATCGAGAAAATAATCGCCGGTATCGTAGTTATCAAGAATGCCGAGTATGTTGAGCAATGTTGATTTCCCTGAACCTGAAGCTCCCATAATTGAAACATATTCACCGTTGGCAATGTGTAGGTCAATCCCTTTCAATACGTGAAGCGAAGTAGCTTCGGTGTAATAGGTCTTGTTTATGTCTTTAAGTGTAATCATACTAAAAATTTGTATTTCGGGTTTATGTAAGTCTGACGCTATGTTTGTTCTTTTTACAGCTATTCCGTATTTAATTGAATTTTTAATGAAAAAAGTTATATTTATATCGAATAACAATAATTGAATGCAAATATATATGATATTACAGTACCTTGCAATACATAGTACCTTGACAAAGTCGACATATTTCAGAAACAAACAAACAAATCATTAAATATCAGAATATTAAACAATAACACACACAAGAATCTTTAACTTTATTTAGCACAATACACTATAAGATTTAACACTAATGATAATGTACAACAAAAACAAAAGGCTGACTTCTCTACAAAAGAAGCCAACCTTAACGAAAAAGATTTTATCCTGTGTTACAATCGGGAGTTAATTATATTCCAGCTATCCTGAATTAGCTTTGGAATGCCATCAGCAGCATAGTTATCGACGTCGACAGGTTGATGAATGATAATTTCTATTGTACCGGGCACTACATTCACCGCGTTTCGTGGAAGACGTTCGTAACAGCCACGGAGGGTTACAGGCAGGATTGGCAAACGAAGGTCGGTGGCAATAAGAAAAGCTCCCCGCTTGAATTTGCACATTTCTCCGTTGTGAGTTCTTGTGCCTTCAGGAAAAATAACCACAGAGATCCCATTCTTCAATTGTTTTTCGGCCTGTTCGATACTGTGTTTTGCCGTTACTGCATTGCTGCGATCGATAAAAATATGTCCGGCAGCTGCACAAGCTTTACCCACCAAAGGAATTTTTCGCAATTCAGCTTTCATTAGCCATTTGAAAATCATTGGTAACCATCCATACACTACGAACACATCGTATATGCTCTGATGGTTACACACGATAACGTAAGATTGTTGAGCGTTCAGTTTTTCGAGGCCAATCAGCTTCACTTTTATAAACAGTAAATAACAAAATGCCATGCCCCACCATCGTGCCGGAAAGTACGAAAATCTTTTGTTCGGGAAGAGTGGAGAAAGTAAAATAGTAGCCAATGCTGTAACGATAGTCAGCACAAGCAATAGCGGGAAAGCAATTAACCATTGATAAAAGAAAAACAAAATTTTTAGTCCCTGTTTCATACAATTATGCTAAAAGTCGAGTTAAATCACATAAAAATCAATTCATTACAATAAACATATTCATCAAAACACACCTCTCAACTACTTGCACTCCACCAGAAACATTAATATTCCGTTCCTCTGATGCGTTTAAAATTAAATTTCACTTTACTTACCTGACTCACGAAAAGCCCTGAAACCACAATCACAATTCCTGATATCTTTAACCATGTAAGTTGTTCGTTCAGAAACCACCAGGCAAAAACAGCCGTAAAAACCGGTATCAGATTTACAAAAACATTTGTTTTGGCCACCCCGATTTTTCGAACCACCGCTGCAAACAGCACAAAAGCAATGACAGATGCAAAAACCGATAGCATCAACAGCGCTCCAAGCGATTCGGCGCTTACTTTCAAAGTCCCGATCGAAGAAAAATCGGCAATAAAAAAAGTGGGAATAAAGAAAGCCAAACCAATAACACTTTGGTATAGAATAATATTTATAGTGGAATAGTGACTTGAAATTTTTCGCAATGTGGTGGTGTAACAAATGGCCGAAAAAACAGCCAGAAACAAAAGACTTACACCCAAAGGATTAGCTGCAAACCCACCACCGGGTTCGTAAATCACAAAGAAAACACCTGTCAGCGACACTAAAATACCAAGCACATTGGCCCAGCCAATTTTTTCCTTCAAAAGAAAATAGGCCAAAATAGGAGCAAACAATGGAATCGTGGAAACGATTACCGAAGCCAATGTAGACTCCACCATCGTCAAACCATATGTTTCGCCAATATAATACATATAAGGTTCGAAAAACGCCAAAAGGACAAACCATTTGAGATCAGCCTTCCGTATATTCTGAAATTTGCCTGTAAGCTTCGAAACCAAAAACAACAGCACCGAAGCTATCAGTAACCTCAGCGAGATAAGTGTTACCGGCTGAAAGGACTCAATAGCAACACGCGTCCAGATAAAGGATACCGACCAGAATATCATGGCCAAAACTATGGCTCCGTAAAGTTTAAATTGTTTCATTTTGCAAAGCCTTGTATTTCTCATAAAAGAGAAATACAAGGTATAATTTTGACATTAACTTGATATAATTCTCCGGTTTATAAGAGCTTTTTATGCTGAAATAATTTTCTGTATCTCGGCATGAATTTGTTTCCAAACCTCATCCGTCATTTTGGCTCCAAGCACTTCCACTACATTTCCTGAAACAAGAGAACCAATTTTTCCACAAATACCAAGCGAATATCCATTAGCTAAACCGTAAAGAAAACCTGCGGCATACAAATCGCCGGCACCTGTGGTATCGATACAATTGGCCAAACGCGGTTTTACGAGCACACGCTCACTCCCCGATTTAATGAATGAACCCTCTTTACCGATTTTCACTACTGCTATATCGCAATAATCAGCAATATGTATCAATGCTTCTTCGGGTTCCTTACCAGTAAAAGCACGTGCTTCTTCTTCATTAGCAAATACAATATCGATATAATCACGAATGATTTCGTTCAGAAAGTTGAGATTTTCTTCCACCACATTGTAGCTGGCCAAATCCACCGAAACCTGTAAGCCCGCTTCTTTTGCCATTTTCACGGCCGTGCGAATCAGTTCATGGTTTTGTACCAAATAACCTTCAATATGAAAAATATCAAATCCAACGAACATTTCAGGAGTTAAATCCTTTGCATCGAGTTCGCAGGCGGCACCCAGGAAAGTACACAAGGTACGCTCACCATCAGTCGAAACCAACACTGTACATTGCCCCGAAGGTGTTTCGCTGTACAACAAATGAGGCACAACTCCATTGTTGAGCATATCGTTCCTGAAAAATTCGCCAACCTCATCTTTTCCAATTTTTCCAACAAAACCTGCAGCTGCACCCAGTCTTGTGATACCATTTATAGTATTCGAAGCTGATCCACCGGTAGCCATTTTGGGGCTTATTTCCGATAAAAGAGTTGTTATTTCTTTCGATTTTCCGCCATCTACCAATTGCATACTTCCCTTTGGTAAATTAAGTTTGGCCAACACTTCATCGTTTTCAATTCGCAATAAAATATCTGTCAGGGCGTTACCCATTCCAAGAATTTTCTTCATAAAATTAATCGTTTATTTTTCTGCAAAGATATTGCATATTTCAGGAAAAGCAATTACTTTTGCAACTCATTTGTAAAAAAAATGTAGATAAACATTCTTCCTTAGCTCAGTTGGTTAGAGCATCTGACTGTTAATCAGAGGGTCCTTGGTTCAAGTCCAAGAGGGAGAGCAAAAACGTCGTAGAAGTACGGCTTTTTATATCAGAAAGCATGTGCAGATAAAAATTTTCCTCAAAGAAAAAAATGCATTTCTTTTTTTGAACAAGGTGTTGCTCAATTCATAAAAATGTATTACTTTTGTCGGGCATTAAAAAAAGCACAACAACATTCTTCCTTAGCTCAGTTGGTTAGAGCATCTGACTGTTAATCAGAGGGTCCTTGGTTCAAGTCCAAGAGGGAGAGCAAAAAAAGCAGCAATTTCATTGCTGCTTTTTTTTGCTTTATTTGGTAGCAATATCATTGTAAAGTGTTTGTATAAAAGCCTCTGCCTTCGTTTTGTTCTCGCTTTTTCTTCCGGTATTCACATACTCCTTTCCGGTTTCACAGTCAAAAACATACTCATTTTCGGGCGTCACCATACCAAATCCATTTTGAAAGGTAAAATAACCGAAATGAGGCGACGAAGCATCCATCATATTTTTACTGTACTTAAAAGCACTGTGTTCAACACCTAATTGCGCCAGAAGCGTAGCAGCAATATCAATTTGCGAACCATAGGCTTCGATGCGTCCTTTTGAACTAAGCGCACCACCAATTATCACAAGCGGAATTTTATATCGATCCACCGCACGATTATCAATGTCATACGGATAGCGCATAGCATGATCGGGAACCAAAACAACCACCGTATTTTTCCATACTTCTGTCTGTTTCAGCTTTTTAATAAAATCGCCCAGACAACTATCGGTATAGGCCACCGAGTTCAAATATGGATCTTCGAGCTTTTTTCTGAAGGGGACATCATAAGGATTATGACTGCTTAATGTCTGCATCACTTTCAGAAAAGGCGCTTGTTGTTCATTTTTAATTTCCGAAAGCAGTTTACTGAACACCAAATGATCGGGCACACCCCATTTACTTGTTCTAAATTGAGCCGGGAAACTCAGGTCTTCTACAATAGCGTCGAACCCACAAACTTTCAGGTACGAGCGCATACTTGTAAAATCGGCATCGCCTCCATAAAAATACTGCAAATCATAACCGACTTGTTTCATCGACGAAGGGAACGAAGGCATATGCTGCAACTTTCTGGGATATTTCATAATGGAAGTGCTTGGCTGAGCCGGAAACCCACTCAGCACCGACACCAATCCCCTATCGGTGCGAAAACTGTTGGCATAAAAATTTGTGAACAGCAACCCTTCACGGCTGAGCGCATCCAAATTCACCGCCACTCCGGGCATTCCACCCAGCTCGGACATATTGAGCGACATAAAGCTTTCGAGAATCACAAACACAACATTCGGACGTTTCGTAGCAAACAACTGAGGAATACTATCGAATGAATTTCGACCCTGAAGCTGCCTAAATACCGATGCTGCCTTTTCCTCCGGCATAAAGCGGTATTGTTTTTCGAAGTTTTGCTCAAGCGTAAGCGATTCGAACAAACTGAAAGCCGGGTTTACAGCGGCATGGTTCAACACCAAATCATTACTGAAATAAACTTTCCCGACATTCATTGTCGACTCCTTTACCCCGCCCCGAATGGGAAGAAACAACAGAGCCACTTCAAATAAGATGATAAATGAGCTGACCAGTTTTTTTGAAATAGTCCCCTTTCGGTGATCAGCAACAAACAAAAACTTTTCGAACAGCTTGAACAGAATAAAAGCAAGCACAGCAAATGCAGCAATGCCCATTACATTGAGCCACCAGTTGGTGCTTGCAAGCGCATTGGCCGGAGATTGTATATAGAACAAGGGTGTAGAGTCCAACCTGAAACCCCAGTACTCGTACAAAATAAGATCGACAACAAACACCACTGACATAAAAGCAGCAATGACAGCAAAATAGCCAAAGGAGATGATGCGGACAATATTATTCTTCACCCACAAAGAAGCAATGATAAGAAATCCCGGAATCGCCGAAAAATATCCGGCCACCGAAGCATCGTGTTGCAGGCCGTAAAACAGCACTTTCAGGTAATCGGTCCAACCAAAATGGCCATAAATGCCGTGATAATAAAGCATAAACACGACCTTCTGCAACACGAAAACCAATACAAAAAGCAAAAAAGTGCTCAACAACAATACATACTTATTCTTCATCTTAATACTATGAATATGCCTATAATTAACTATTTGTAGTAATAAAAAGGATCATCGACTCATTTGATCGCCAATAACCTCAACTCTGTTATTACAAAAACCTTACATAATTGTTTCCACAAAGTTAATATATTCTTTTGGTGTAACAGAACTTAAGCCGGATTTCAGCAAAAAAAACAACGCCGACAATCAGATGCTGATTGTCGGCGTTGTTGGCGGAAGCTACGAGATTCGAACTCGTGGTACGGTTGCCCGTACGTCAGTTTAGCAAACTGGTGGTTTCAGCCACTCACCCAAACTTCCCTTCTTTCGCTTTTGCGGGTGCAAATATAGGAAGGAATTTTCAATTATCAAAACCAAACCGGCACTTTAGTTACTATTATTTTACAAGGCAGGTCTACCTACAACTGATTCTCTGATGCTTAGTTCTTAATTTTATAAAAACAAATTGTTGTGTGCCCGATTTTGGAAAATATCGAAACTATTCGTTACTTTTGCGCATCAATTTTTCAAAACATTATAAACCTGCTGTATCAATGACTGAAGCATCCGTTAACTCAAAAAAGAACAAAAAAACCGGCAAAATAATTCTTATAGGCGGAATTTTTATTTCGGTGTGTGTATTGTACTTTGTTTATATCCTTTTTGCCCCCAATATCTCACCTGTGGGCGATCAAAAGGCTTATTTATGTATCCCGGACAGCAGCTCGTACGACGATGTGGTTGCTTTGCTAAACAAACAGGCAAAAGTAACAAACACAGGAGCCTTCAAACAGGTCTCTGGTCTGTTTAGATATAAAAGAATACGTCCCGGAAGGTACGAACTTCGCCGGGGAATGAGCAACTTTCAGCTTGTGCGCACCCTGCGCAGCGGCAGACAAACTCCTGTAAAGCTCACCTTCAACAATATCCGCACAAAAGAACAATTGGCCGGAAGACTTTCCACACAGCTCATGGCCGACTCGGCAAGTATTGTAGCATTAATGAATGATTCGGCTTTTCTGTCAGCTTACAATCTGACCCCAAATACTTCGATTGCACTTTTCATTCCTGACACCTACGAAGTATTCTGGGATTTGGATGCCAAAGAGGTTTTCGAACGCATGAAAAAAGAGCACGATGCGTTTTGGACTGCCGAAAGAAAAGCAAAGGCCGATTCCATTCCGCTTACTCCGGTTGAAGTGAGCACGCTGGCCTCCATTGTGGAAGAAGAAACTAATGGAAAAGCCGAAAGACCTATGGTGGCCGGACTTTATATCAACAGACTAAAAAAGGACATGCCGCTACAGGCCGACCCTACCCTGAAATTTGCTGTGGGCGATTTCAGCATCAAAAGGCTGACAATAGAACACATTCTCAAAATATCACCCTACAATACTTATCGGAACAAGGGATTGCCTCCGGGGCCTATCCGCGTGGCATCGCCCAACGGAATAGACGCTGTATTGAACTACAAAAAACACAATTATATTTTTATGTGCGCCAAAGAAACGCTGAACGGCGAGCATAATTTTGCGGTTAACTATGCCGAGCACCAGGCCAATGCCCGCAAATACCAAAAAGCGCTGGACGCGAGAAAGATTTTTAAATAACAGAAATCAACTCACGGGAACTCCCCCTGATGTGCCGGGAGCTTAAAATAATGTTCCGGGAACTCCCCCTAACGTGCCGGGAGCTTCCCGTAAGCAATTAAGAGATATAATTCACTTCAGGACGAAGTTCTATCCCGAATTTTTCTTTTACCGATAGTTGTATTTGTTCGGCCAGAAAAACTATTTCGGCACCGGTGGCGCCACCTTTATTCACAAGCACCAGCGCTTGCTTATCGTGCACCGCGGCTTTTCCTATTTGTTTTCCTTTCCAGCCACATTTGTCGATAAGCCATGCAGCCGGCACTTTTTCATCGGTTTCCGAAACATAATAATGAGGTATTTCGGGAAATTGCGACTGTAACTGCACAAAAAGGCTTTTCGGGATCACCGGATTCATAAAAAAGCTACCTGCATTCCCCTGAACAGCGGGGTCGGGCAATTTGCTTTGGCGAATGGCAATGATAGTTTGCCGGACGTTTGCTAAGCTCAGGTCTCCGTTTTTGCGCACTTCGTCTTCCAGGTGCTGATAATCCAGCGTAAATGTCGGTACACATTCCAAACGGAAAACAACAGAAGTAACTATATATTTCCCTTTGAGCATCGTTTTAAAAATGCTTTCGCGATAACCGTACTCACATTCAGCATTCGAAAACTCACGAATTTCCCCGCTTTCTACCTCAATAGTTTTCACCCTATCAATCACCGACTGCACTTCCACACCATAAGCGCCTATATTTTGCACCGCAGCAGCCCCTGTTTCGCCCGGAATAAGCGAAAGGTTCTCCACTCCTCCCCAGCCTTTGTTCACCGCAAAATCAACGAAATCGTCCCAAACAACTCCTGCTCCAACCTCTACATACACCGACTGCTCATCTGTTGTCAGCAAATCAATTGATTTAAGTTGCGAATGAAGCACTACCCCATCAAAATCGTTTAAGAACAACAAATTACTACCACTTCCCACATGCAACAACCGGCTGGAGATGACTAATTCGGACTTTAAAATCGCTGACAACTCTTCCACACTAAAATATTCAATCAGATAATCAGTTTTTACATCAATGCCAAAGGTATTGAACGGAAGCAATGAAACATGTTTTGAGATTGTCATATCAGTATTTATGTTCGGTTAATTTCAATTGTTTCAGAAAATCAAAAACTCCGGCTTCATCCTCGGGGTGAAACCAGTTAATTTCTTTGTCTCGGTTGAACCAAGTCAGTTGTCGTTTCGCATAGCGGCGGGAATCCTGCTGAATCATGTTCACTGCAAAATCGAGCGGCCATGTTCCGTCCATAAACTCGTAAAGTTCTTTATAGCCCACCGTATTGAGCGTATTCAGATGCCGGAATTCGTAAAACCTGCGGGCTTCGTCGAGTAAACCTTCCTTCATCATGTCGAGCACACGTTGATTGATGCGCTCGTACAATTCCTGACGCGGACGATTCAATCCTATTTTCACTATATTAAACGGACGTTCTTTGCGCAGGCCTGTTCTTAAATCCGAAAAAGGTTGATTGGTGATGCTGCAAATTTCGAGCGCATGCAAAATACGTTTGGCATTGTTCAGGTCTACTTCTTCATAATGTTTCGGATCCAGCCTCTGCAATTCGGCCTGAATATAGGCAAGCCCTTTTTCGGCATACTCCCGGTTCCAGAAATCACGTGTTTCAGCATCAATAGCAGGAATATCGTCCATACCATTACACACAGCATCGATATACATCATAGAGCCACCCACAAGCATTACCACATCCTGCTGTTCAAACAAATTATCGAGCAGTGCCAACACATCGGTTTCGAACCTGCCGGCGTTATATTCGTCGTGAATTGAATGCGTACCTACAAAATAATGCGTCACACGCTGCAGCTCAGATTCGGTGGGTGCTGCCGTCCCTATTTTCAGCTCGCGATAAAACTGACGCGAATCCGACGAAACGATAGGGCAGCCGAAGTGCTCGGCCATTTTCAAACTCAGTTCGGTTTTCCCTACTCCGGTAGGCCCCAGCACTACAACTAAGGTTTTATTCTTTGGGTTTATACTCATTTGCATCTGCATTATACTAAAAAAACAGAAAATAAAGAAGCTTATTTTCTGTTTTCTATATCTGAACTGTATCGGGTTTAAAATTTCGGGTCCTCAGAAAAAAGTGCACTGTCGTCGAAGTTCATATCACCAAATCCCTCCTCGTCAAGCTCATCTATATCAAAGTCTTCGTCGCCATAAAAATTTTCGTCGAGGTTCATCTTGGGAGCAGCAAATATAGCTTCATCGTCGATAATTTGTTGGGGCGGATTTCCCGTAGAACTAACGCATTCGGCTGCTTCAATATTTTTACCCGGAATAATTTCGCTTAATTCCAGGAAAAATGCTCTGTCGGAAACGATATCAAACACAAAAAGCAGTTTTTGCTTTTCGTCGGAGAGCAATTCCTCCAGTTTAGTTTCTTCCATCACCAGGTTATCGTATTCCGAACTCGAATCCATTTCTATCAATGTCACTTCCTGCCCTTTTTCCCAATCATCCGAACAAATAAAGAAAGAGGTCATCTGATTGGCCTCATAATTTACACTTTTAAGAATTGCATTATGAAGATCAAGAAATGTAGCCTCAGGATCAATTTTAATTATGCGGACAAAATTATCTATCTCATCGGATAGAACCGTAAATTTGTAAATCATTTTGTTTGTTTTATATTTCGGCTGTAAAAATAATACTATTTTTCAGATTGGCATCCGAAATGCTCCAACAAGTTCAAAAAAAAAACGACCGGCAATTTGTATGACGGTCATTCTAAATTCCTTACTCATTGAGTATTTATTTTACACGTTACTAATCATTTATCGTTTTAGCTTTTCCTGAATTTCGTTCACACTCAATCTGAAATTCTTATCAATATCCATCAAGTCGGTCACAATTTTGCAGGCATGCAACACTGTGGCATGATCGCGCTGTCCAATGGCAAGTCCGATAGAAGACAAAGAGTTTTTGGTAAGCTGTTTCGACAAGTACATGGCTATCTGTCGGGCCTGTACCACTTCGCGTTTGCGGCTTTTGGTTGATATCGCATCCACTGACAAAGAGAAATAATCGCAGACAGTATCGCGGATTTTCTCAACGGTGTTGGTCTTGCGGGTTACCGTCACAATACGGCTTACAATTTTTTCGGCCAGCTCCACATCCAAAGGCATATCGGCCAAAGTAGAGTGTGCCAGCAACGATACCAGCGTGCCTTCGAGGTCGCGTACATTATCGGTTACATTCTCAGCAATAAAGTCAACCACATCAGCCGGAATTTCGAGTCCATCGCGGTATATTTTATTTTCAAGAATGGCTTTGCGCAACTGGAAGTCCGGTTTTTCAATTTCGGCCGACAAACCCCATTTAAAACGGGTAAGCAAACGCTGTTCGAGTCCCACCATCACCACAGGCGAGCGGTCGGAAGTCAACACCAGCTGTTTTCCGGTTTGGTGCAAGTGATTGAATATGTGGAAAAATGTATTTTGTGTTCCTGTCTTTCCGGCAAATTCCTGAATATCGTCTACTATCAACACATCAATGGTTTGATAGAAATTAAGGAAATCGTTCACCGTATTAGCTCTTACAGCATCGGTATATTGTATCTGAAAAGTATTGGCCGACACATACAGTATTCGTTTCTCGGGATGAAGTTGCTTTGCCATTACACCGATAGCGTTGGCAAGATGGGTTTTCCCTACGCCCGACTGTCCGTACACAAACAATGGATTGAAAATTGTTTTTCCTGGCTCGTTGGCAATGCTTACTCCCGCAGTACGGGCAAGCTTGTTGCTGTTCCCTTCCATTAAATTATTAAAGTTGTAACTAGGGTTGAGCTGAGGATCTATATCCGGCAACTGAGGCTTATTGTAAGGGCTTATATAGTTGGACGAAGCAGTCTGTGGTTTTGGTTTTGGCTGTTCACCTGCACTCGGTATCTGAGTTCCCTTTCCACTGCTTTTGTCAATGAGCACACGGTACTCAAGCCGGGTACCATTACCCACCTCGCGATACAAAGTCATTCGCAACAAGTCGATGAATTTTTCTTCGATATATTCTACAAAGAACTGACTTGGCACCTGCAGAACAAAAACATTGTTTTCGTATTTAAGAGGTATGATTGGTGAAAACCATGTATTATAGGCAGCTTCACTAATATTATCTTTTATAACACTAAGGCAACGATTCCACAATTGTTCAGGATGATTCGACATGTTTCTAATTTACAAAAAAAAAATTACAGACCAGTTTTCTATTTATATCTTTATACATCAAAAAGCTTACACATTTCTCAACGAAATTTCTGTCGGCTATTTTCAGGACTACAAAAATCATAAACATTTTCCACAAAAAAAAATGACATTTTTTTCTCCCCTTAATTTCTTTTTACATTTGTTTTATTTTCAGAACTTTACGAAAATCATATGAAAGTCAGTTGTTTAAATGAAACAGGTTTGTAATACAACTGAAAACAAATAAGTTAACAATTTGAAAGCGAAATTCGGAGTTTGAAGTAAAAAAAAGCCGAAACTCTTATTAACGAAAGGTTTCGACTTTGAAAAACTAAAAAATTAAATTATTTTCTCAGGCAGTGTTATTTAAAATGGATTCTAAATAAAGAGCTATTTTGATTTGCTCCCGAAGAGCGAAAAATGAACGTATCTTTTCGGATTTTCCCTGAGATCGATCAACAGCTTATCGGCACTTGAAGCGGTATTATTCAGATGAATATAAAGATTTTTATCGTTCAACAACATACCAACAGTTCCTTCAGGGTTATTTACCTTATCGGTGATCAGACTCAGATTTTCGATGGTATGATTTATAGAAGTGAATGTAGCTGCAAAATCAATTTTCTTGAGATTACCACTCACTTGTTTGAAATCGGAAGTAAGCACATTTACATCCTTCATAATGCGCGGCACGTCATTTTTCATCAAACCCTTCAACTGAGCGGACGAAACGGCTAAATCGGCTGTAGTTTTCTCGATAGAAGACATACTGTTTTTTAACTCATTGCTTTCCACAAGCACGCGCACCGACCGCAACAATGAATCGGCCTGAGTGGATATACTTTCAATTTTTGGCAAAAGCTCGCCCGAAAGCTGAGCCATAAGTCCACCACCGACCTGCGACTCTACTGTGTCGCCCGGGGCATACAACTGCTGCGAAGCTGTAAGCGGAGCATATACCAACTGAATGGCTTTACCTCCCATCAATCCATCATCAAACAGCTCTATTTTGGTTCCTTTAGGAAGTTGAATATCGTTCTTTACTGATATTTTAACAACAAATGGCACTTCTTTACTGAAATCGTATTTCACTTCCTCTACTTGCCCTACTTTAAAACCCTTCACATAAACAGGCGAAGAAGGCACCAGCCCACCAATATTTTCGTAAGTAGCATAATAATGGCTTATAGGCGAGAATATATCAATTCCTTTCAAAAAACTCATTCCAAAATACAACACAAAAATGGCTACAACGGCCATAATACCAACTCTAAGCTCTCTGTTCAAAAATTTCTTTTTCATCTTTATTTATTGAGAACACTTTCAATGTTCAATTTATTTATTCAGTTTTAATGCCTCGTTCACGGTCATCTTTTTGTCGCCCACAAAAGCAATTATAAATGCACCGGGAAACTTAGAAACAGCCTGCTTCCTTACACTTACTATTTTGGAGTAATCCGTTTCGGCGCCTAATGTGTATTTATACAACCCACCTTCCACAAAGAAATCAGTATCTTTCAGGCCTTTAAAGTCGGCGGCATTTGCTTTTAATTTTGTGTTACTTGCAAACAATTGCACTTTGTAAACAGGCGCCGGCTTTTTTTCAGCTTGTTTCACTGATTCAACCTGCGAACTGTCGGCAGTTTTCACTTCAACCTTTTCTTTTGATGTAACAATAATAGCGTCAGTATCGTTCTTTTGATCTACCAATATCTCTTTGGTTTTACCCGCTTCCACATAATTGGCGGGCGTAACTTGTTTTCCCGATTTTTTATCATGATCGCGTTTGAAATTCACAAAAGCATTGTAAATGGAAGCTGCCATGTCCCTTTGTCCCGATTCGCTTGCCAAAAAACGCTCTTCGGACGGATTGGAGATAAAACCAAGCTCTACAAGTACGCTTGGGCAGGCCGAACGATGCAACACCCAAAAACCTGCCTGACGAACACCTCGATCGGAACGGCGTGCAAGACGCGTAAACTGTTTTTGGATATTCGAAGCCAAATCAACACTTTTATCAATGTATTTATCCTGCATAAATTCAAACATGATGTACGAGTCGACTGATGAGGGATCGAAACCACGGTATTTTGATTTATAATCGTCCTCGAGCAGGATCACAGAATTTTCACGCATGGCTACGTCAAGATTGGCTTTTGATTTTGCCAAACCAAGCGTAAAGGTTTCGGCTCCGAAAGCCGAAGCGGCTTTTGCCGAATTAGTATGGATACAGATAAACAAATCTGCATGATTGTTATTCACTATATCGGCCCGCTCCTGAAGGGTGAGGTATTTATCTGTCTTACGGGTATACACTACCTTTACATCACTAAAATTCCGTTCGACCAATGCACCCAACTGAAGGCTCACAGCAAGGTTAATGTCCTTTTCGCGCGAAATATCGCCTATGGCACCAGGATCGTGTCCCCCATGTCCGGCATCGATAACCAATGTAAATTTCGAAGATTGAGCTCCAACGAATGGTATGTATGCAAACTGCAAAAACACCAACAGCAGCGATGACAAAAGAATGGTTGATTTGTATTTAAAGCTCATAACATTTGTAGAAACTGATAAGAAAATCCAGCTGATTTTTATGCAAAAGTAATGTTTTTCTCGTGTAACCTATGCTTTAGTAATAAGTAAATTTTCAAATTAATCATAAAAAAAAGTTATATGAATAAAAGACTGCCTTTTTTTGACTAAATTTGCGCACCCAATTAAAAAAACAATATACTAGCCTGATGCCAGCTTGTAAAAGTCTATATATCAACAACAGAAACATATTATTAGTTATTTTTCTATGTTTTTTTATTTCTTTGATAAGCTACGGGCAAGAAAAAATTGCAGCTGACTCAACAGGAATAAAGCTGAATAATATTGACAGCACAACAATACCCACCGACAGTGCAAAGATTGCCAAGCCTGTAAAACAAAAATCGAACCAGATCGATGCTGAAATTAACTACACTGCCAAGGACTCAGTAGTTTTCTATGGTAACGGCGTAGGATATCTGCATGGCGAAAGCGACATCAAATACATGAAAATCAACCTGAAAGCTGACTATGTAAGAATTAGCATGGACAGCAGTTTGTTGTTTGCGCGTGGCACTACCGACAGTATAGGAACCAAAATAGGCGAACCCGTATTTAGCGAAGGAGATAAATCATACGATTCGAGAGAACTTACTTACAATCTTCTGAGCCGTAAAGGTTACATTCGTCAGGCAGTAACTAAGGAGGGTGAAGGATTTATTATAAGTGAAAGAACTAAAAAAACCGACGATGATGTTTTTTGCATGAGTGGCGGTAAATATACAACCTGCGACAATCATGATCATCCTGACTTTTACCTGAGCATCTCCAAAGGAAAAGTAAAACCGGGCGAATACATCATTACCGGACCGGCGCACCTTGTGATAGCCGACGTACCTTTACCTATCGCAGTGCCGTTTGGATTTTTCCCCTTTACAAGCGAATATTCATCGGGAGTATTGATGCCAAATTTCACCGACGAACTTAACCGTGGATTCGGACTATCTAATGGAGGTTATTATTTTGCGCTGAGCGACTACATGGACATGGAAGTGCGTGCCGACATTTACACAAAAGGCACATGGGCTGTAAGAGGAACAACGCAATATACAAAACGCTACAAATTCAGTGGCAACATTGGGATTGAGTACCGCACAGACGTTACAGGCGAAAAAGGAATGAGTGACTTCAGTAAAAGAAACAGTTTTAAAGTTGCCTGGAGTCATAGTCAGGATCCTAAATCAAATCCTAATTTCACATTTTCATCGAGCGTGAATTTCTCAACAAGCGGATACAATCAAAACAACATCAACAATTATGCTCGCCCCGAAATTAACTCGGAGAGTACCACCTTTTCGAGTATTAACATTACAAAACGCTTTCCTAATATTCCCTCTTTGAGTTTATCGGGTAGTATGTCGATAACACAAAGCAAAAGAGACTCAACATTAAGCGTAAGTTTACCAACCCTGAATATATCTTACAGTACTTTTTTCCCTTTCAAACGAAAAGAAGCGGTAGGCAAAGAGCGCTGGTACGAAAAAATCTCAATGAGGTATACAGGTACGCTTGCAAACAGCATCAACAATGTAAAAGAAGACATGTTTTTCAAATCATCCCTTCAGCGCGACTGGAAAAATGGCATGAAGCATAACATCCCGGTGAGCGCTACATTTAATCTTTTGAAATACATCAACGTATCTCCAAGTTTTGACTATACCGAGCGTTGGTACCTCACTTCGACAGAGAAAAGCTGGGACGAAAAAGTTCAAAAAGAAAAAATTGACACACTTACAAAATTCAACAGAGTGTACGATTTCAGCATGGGAGTAACGGCATCAACAAAATTATACGGAACTTACACGCCTTTAAGAGCATTGTTCGGCGACAAAATAGATCGCATCCGCCACGTCATGACGCCAAGCATAGGCTTTAGCTACAGGCCTGACTTCGGCGATGAAAAATGGGGCTATTATGGCACTTACACTAAAAAGGAACGCGATGCCACAAATCCAGAAATTTACCACGAAAGCGAAGTAAAATACTCACGCTACGAAAGGAATTTATATGGCGCGCCCACTGCAGGAAAATCGGGAAGTATCAATTTCTCGCTGACAAACAATGTGGAAATGAAGGTACGGAATGACAACGATACCACCGGAAAAGAAGCCTTTAAAAAAATAAGTTTAATCGATAATTTCTCGATAAGTGGCAACTACAACCTGGCTGCCGACTCTATGCGCTGGTCTACATTTTCCACTACCCTGCGTCTGAAACTCACAAAAAGCTATTCCTTAAGCCTGAGTGCAAGTTTCGATCCCTATATGTACGGACTTAACAGCAGTGGCGCTCCGGTAAGGATCAACAAACTTCGCTGGGCAAACGGCGGATTCCCTCGTTTTCAAGGCACAAGCACTTCGTACAGCTACACACTGAGCAACGAAACGTTTAAAAAACTCTTTGGCAAAAAAGATGGGCAAAATGGAAATACACAAAACCCACCAGCAGGTAATGGAGGTGAGCAGGCCAACGAAGGACAAATGACAAACGGAGACAACGGCTCCGACCCAAACAAAAAAGAAGAAACCGGCGAAGACGGCTACCAGAAAGTTACGATACCATGGAGTATCAGTATCAGTTATAATGTACAATACGGACAAGCGATGGGAAAAGATAATTTTGACTTCGATAAAATGGAATACAAAATGGCATTCACCCATAGCATGAGCCTGAGTGGAAACTTATCGCTGACAAACAACTGGAAATTCAGCTTCAATCCTACTTTTGATATAGCCTCACGTAAATTCACATATCTGAGTGTGAACATCAACAGGAGTTTACACTGTTGGAGCATGTCGGGAAGCTTTGTTCCATTTGGCGCATACAAATCGTACAATTTCCACATTGGGGTAAATGCAAGTATGCTTGCCGACCTGAAATACGACAAACGAAGCCACTTACCGAATGCCGCGAATACAGTTACATGGTATTAATCACTGTTAACACATGGAATTGAACAATTCCTTATAAAAAATGGTTTATTCTTACTCAGCATAAACTTGAAACTTGAAAACGAATAAAACAATTAATAGAGAAAAATGAAAATTACAGCAAACAAATCAGTCTCAGCGGAATACGAATTGTACGTTGATGGCGAAACAGAAGGCGAACTGGAGTTAATGGAAAGAGCAACATCCGAGCAACCTTTGAGTTTTATTTACGGTGTAGGCATGATGCTACCCAAATTCGAAGAAAATATTTTCGGATTAGCCACAGGCGACAAATTCGATTTCACAATTGAAAACGAAGATGCTTACGGTCCTTACGAGGATGAAAATGTATTGGATCTGGACCGCTCTATCTTCGAGATAGATGGAAAACTGGACGAAGAAGTTGTTTTCGAAGGCAATGTAGTACCATTGATGGACAACGAAGGACACAGAATTAATGCACAGGTAGTTGAAGTAACCGATACTCACGTAAAAGTTGACCTGAATCACCCTCTTGCCGGTGAAAATCTTCACTTCAAAGGTTCTATCCTCGAAGTACGCGAAGCTTCCGAAAAAGAACTTGCTGCTCTTCACGGAGGTGGCGGTTGTGGTTGTGGCAGCAGTGGTTGCGGCGACGAAGGTTGTGGCTGCGACGATGGAGAAGAAGGTGGAAGTTGTGGTTCAGGCTGCGGTTGCCACTGATAAAAACAATCAAATTATATCGAAAATGGATATTGAGCATCTGACTCAGTATCCATTTTTGTTAGCAATAAGGCTTTATTTTTTTTTAGAAAAACGTATCTTTGTAACTGAAAAAAGAAAATTAATAAATTGTAATACATTCTGACATGTCGAATACTATAGGAAAACTTTTTACTTTCACTTCGTTTGGCGAATCGCACGGAAAAGGCATCGGTGGAATTATTGATGGCTGTCCCGCCGGAATAGACATGGATGAAACATTCATTCAGAACGAACTGAACCGCCGCAAACCGGGTCAGTCCTCCATAGCTACTCCACGCAAAGAAGACGACAAAGTTGAATTTCTTTCGGGAGTTTTCGAAGGAAAATCAACAGGTACTCCCATTGCCTTTGTAATATGGAATCAGAACCAACACAGCACCGATTACGACCATCTGAAAGAAGTGTACCGACCATCGCATGCCGATTTTACTTACCAGCAGAAATATGGTATCCGCGACCATCGTGGAGGAGGTCGTAGCTCGGCCCGCGAAACTGCTGCCCGCGTAGTAGCCGGAGCAATAGCCAAATTAGTACTGAAAACAAAAGGAGTTGAAATTACTGCCTACACTTCGCAGGTAGGGCACATTGCCATGACACAAACTGTGGACACAGTAGATTTAACGCTGACAGAAAGCAATATCGTGAGATGTCCGCAACAGGAAGTTGCCGAGCAAATGATAGAATATATAAAAGAACTCAAAAAAAGCGGCGACTCGATAGGTGGAATTATTTCGTGCGTTATCAAGGGTTTACCCGTGGGATTGGGTGAGCCGATATTCGATAAACTTCAGGCCCGACTGGCCGCCGCCATGCTCAGCATCAATGCTTCGCACGGATTCGATTACGGACGGGGCTTCGAAGGAGTAAGTCTTCGGGGATCGCAGATGAACGATTCATTTATAAAAAACGGCGACAAAATATCAACAAAAACAAATAACTCAGGAGGCATTCAGGGTGGCATCAGCAACGGACAAGAAGTTTATTTCCGGGTGCTTTTCAAACCCGTAGCCACCATTTCGAAAAAACAGGAAACCCTCGATATTTATACTAACGAAGTGGAACTTGAAGCCAAAGGCCGTCATGACCCCTGCGTATTGCCACGTGCTGTGCCTATAGTTGAAGCAATGGCCGCCATTACGCTGCTGGATTTGTACCTTACAAAAAACTGATTTTTACCCCTCAGCAACTGAGGATAAAATCGTACAATTCGTTCATCATGGAAATCACATCACAACACTGGGCTATTATTATCAATCCGAAATCGGGCAAGAAAAAATTCAGGCATCAGCGCAAGTATTTATTCAATGTACTTAAAAAAGAACATATAATGTTCGATTACAGAGTGACCCGTTTTGTAGGTCATGCCTCGAAAATTGCCCGCTATTATGTACAGAAAGGTTATAAAAACATTATGGTACTGGGAGGTGATGGCACCATGAGTGAAGTAATCAATGGCATTTTCAACGCTACAACCAAAAGCACGCAAGATCTTAAAATAGCGCTGATTCCCCGCGGCACCGGCAACGACTGGGGGCGATTCTGGGGACTGACGGCCGACTACCGAAAATCAATCGAAGTACTTCTGAAAGGTAAAACACAGCCCATCGATATAGGCAAAGTGGAGTTCGACATGGAAGGTGAAAAAGAAACCCATTATTTTATCAACTCTATAGGACTGGGGCTCGATGCTGCTGTTGTCAACCTCACCCATCGACTCAAGGAATTTTTTGGTAGCCACTCTTTTCTCTATTCCGTTTCATTGTTATTGGCTGTTTTCAGTTACCGGTCGCATAAGGTAAAAATATACAGCAACGAAAAAAACATCGACGACGGTATGTTTACAATGAACATTGCCAACGGCAGCTACAGTGGCGGTGGACTGAAACAAACACCCAATGCACTCCCCTACGATGGATGGCTTGATGTAATGATGGCCCGAAAACCAACTTTCGTCGACATTATCGGCGCTCTTGTTGCGCTTTTCAGAGGAAAATTGCTCGAACATCCTGTCATTGTTTCGTTTCAAACCAGGGAACTACTCGTACAATGCGATAAAAAAGTCCTGATGGAAGCCGATGGCATTATTGTAAATGGCTCTTCTCCTTTTAAAATAAGCATTCTACCGGGAGCCATACAAATGATTGTTCCCTGAGGCAAAATAAGAAAGCACCCTGAAGTATTCTGAGAAATACTTCAGGGTGCTTTCTTTATCTGAATATCTTTCAGCAAACTATTTTACTTTATCAGCCAGCATTTTGGGCAAATAAAAAGTATTTGTTTTGTCAACATATACGGCTACTGAACCAAGATTGAAAGATTTTCCGTTGAGCGTAGCCACCGAACTATAGGCCCGTACCACTAAAGTATTTCCTGCATTTTTCACCGTTAGTTGCGGAATGCTATCTTTAGGCGCATCAATAATTGAATTCATATTGGCAAACACATCGGTATGCTTTGCATAAATTTCAGCAGTAGTTTGTTTCAACGACTTTTTCAGTCCGGCAGCTTTAAAAAGATAATTGTTGATTTCTGTGTTGCGCACATTTCCCTTAAGAACGTCACCTTTGGGGTGATACGAAGCCAGGAACACTTCCTCGCCGGTATGTCCGCCTGTTGTAAAACCAAAAGCCGTTCGTGCATTCATGAAATTTGTAATGTAGTGCGTCATGTTCTCACTTTTGGCCACTTCCATATAGTTTTCGGCTTTATAATTTTTCGAACGAAGCAGTAGTTGAACCTCATCTTCGCTAAGTTCGATGCCTGTGTATTGCTGAAACACCGATTTTATATTCTCAGGTTGAGTATTCATCAATATCTTTTCAAGCCCTTCGGCAGTATGTTTATAGTTGGATACAGCTCCGAACAAATCCTCGAGCGTCATTTTAGTATAGCTCTTTTTCAGGTTGCTTCTACCGATGGAGAATCCGCTGTTGCCATGATCGGGCAATACGATGACAGTAGTATTTCCATTCCTGCGAGCAAAGTCCATCGCCACACCCACGGCTTTATCGAAAGCCATAAATTCTGTCATAATGGCGATGGGATCGTTGGCATGTGCTGCCCAATCCACCTTACTGCCTTCTACCATCAGGAAAAAACCTTTTTTATTTTTCTGCAATACATCAATTGCTTTTGCTGTCATCTGTGCAAGCGAAGGAACGGCAGTTGTATCCCGATCCAGGTCGTAAGGCAATTCTTTATCACCAAACAAGGCCCACGCTTTTTCCCCTTTAAAGTCAAGAAAAGCCTGTTTATCGTTTTGAATCAGTGTTGTTCCGTTGTTTTTAAAATGTTGCTTCATGTCCTCCGTCACAAAAGCATTTCCACCTCCGAACATCACTTCCAGGTTATTGTAAGCCATTTGTGGAGCTATCGCTTTGTAATCGCTGCGGTTATAAGTATGCGCTGCGCAGTCGGCGGGTGTAGCATGAGGAAACTCGCAGGTCACCACCAGTCCGGCCGATTTGGCCTGCTCGCGTTGCATAGCTTCCAGAATTGTGACCAAAGGCTGGTAGGCGCTATCGGGGTTAAGTTTCACAAGATCATTAGCCGAGTCGGCCACCGGATAGATGGACACATTTCCGGCCTGTTGTGGCACGCCGGTCATAAAGCAGGAAGTGGTGGGTGCCGAATCGCCAATGGGTGCATTGGACGAGAAGGTAGTCACCGTTCCACTGATGTACGGATCTACATTCAGGGTGGTTCCCTCGTTGCGATAGGTTTTGAGCCAGCGCGAAGCCGACAATACGCTCAGCGATGTTCCGTCCGGAATCATCACAATCACATTTTTAGTTGGTTTCACGTCCCCGGCCATCAGCACATTTGCCGCAACCAAAAGACAAAGAAGAAAAGCTATTTCTCGTTTCATTTTATTTGATTTTATTGTTTTCTGAAACAAAAGTAATGTTCTGTTGTGAAATAGTTATGAAGAAATATATTTTTTTCAGATATTTAGGGTTTGCGGGGAGCGCGAACAACAAAGTGGGATAATTTATCTGAAACAATAATTAACGAAGTGATTGAAGAAATCTGAATAAAAAAAAGATCAGTTTAATGCTTTCAGATCAAATGCATATTGATAAGAAATCAAATTTCTGTTCAACTGATTTTCTTTCCACCCTGACTCTTCATGACTGACTGAAACAATTTTACTTGTAGGCATATTTTTGAAACTATCTGCAACCATTTCAAGTGTTATAAGTTCATGGGGAGTAAACAATGAACCGTCAAAGTCAGTCGTTGTAGTAAACCGTTCGCCCGAAGCATCATTTGAATAATATTCGGCAACACGTTCAACGATATCCGACACATTTCCATACAATCCATCATATCGCACAGGCACCGGCCCCATAGTAATGGCCTGATAAGTCATTCCGCTGATGGAATATCCTGTACGTTTAAAATTAAGAAAATCGGAATAGAAAAGCAGTTTATTCATTTTTGTTGTAAAAGGCTTACACAGACCGGCGAAAAACACCACCATTTGTCGGGCTTTCTCAAGGTTCGGAGCCACGAAACCTGTATATATCCCTCGTTCTACATTGCCAAGTGCGGCATATTTTTCAAATTCACACTTAATATTATTCCTTTTGTTGTCTATTGCTTTCTCTATTTTTCTCAGCATCGACTCTTTTTCTTTTTCCGAAAATTGATGCGACAAACTGTTCACAAAATAATTACGGAATATCTCGGGGTCTTTACAAATGTTTATCATTCTTCCGTTCGAACTGTTGGGGATCTCACCCGATTCGTACCTTCCATACATATTCACACCAAAACCCAGCATTTTGGATATTTTGGTGGCAGGCAAATCATATTGCTTGCGGTAAGCCGTCATCTCATCAGGGAAAGGAATCCCCTCCCTTTCGCGATACTGGTTATATACCTGATTCAGGTTCAGCTCATCCAGCCGGGCATCGGTATAGTCCTCGCCGGTATCGACACAATGATAATGGTGATGGATGATATTAAATTTTGAACCACGAAATTCATATTCCCTGTGTTCTTTAACGAGGACAGCTTCTCCTCCTGTAAATGGACTTGTCATTTTTTTGTGTTTTTGAAAGGATAGTTCATGCTTTTTTCTGCAATATGAAAGGAGATACATATGGTTTGGCTGCCGGGCGCACCCATCGAAATTTTAATGTATATCTCTTTCAGTATTATAAAACAATTATTACACGTTAAAGTTTAAATTATACACTATATAATAGATAAACTAATGTTTATCATTTTATATTTTCTATTTAAAACACCACACTCTTCGCCTTAAAAAGGGGACAAACAACGAAGTGATGGATTTATCTGGAACATTAATTTTAGATATAATTTTAAAGTTTGATAAAATACATTTTACACCAACAAATTTCTACATTTCCCATTCTAATTTAGGCTTAAATCTTGAGTACATAGATAAAAAAAGAAAATCTCAATTATTATTTTTCTTTACTTACATTACTATTCATGCTAACTATAGTATGTAGTATAAAGAAATTATTAATTGTTATTTTGTGCTAACTATAGTATGCCTTATGAACAAGAAACTATCACAAGAATTTGGAAAGGTAATTCAAAACCTCAGAAAAGAGAAAGGACTCTCACAAGAAGAGTTAGGATTTCGATCAAATCTTCATCGCACTTATATCGGCATGATCGAACGGGGTGAGAAAAACATAACTCTTGAAAACATTGATAGATTATCAAAAGGATTAGACATATCTATGAAAACTATTTTTGATAATCTAAATAATTTAATGTTATGAAAATTTCTTTTTTAGGTCAGGGATTTGAACCGGAATCTGTGAATTCTGTGGGAAATATTTTGTCGAAACTTTTCAAAGAAGATAAATTTCATTCTTTTACTGGAATTTCTGCTTTTGCAAGTGTATCTGGATCAAGAATTATTTCAAAGTATATTCAAGAGGCAAACAAAAAGTTTAAAAAGCACACATTATTTATTGGAGTCGATCAAGAAGGCACATCCAAAGAAGCACTTGAATCAATAAATACTATCAATATTGATAGTTATATTTTTCATCAACGAGAATCACCAATATTTCATCCCAAAATATACTTATTTGAAGGAGACAATAATACTGCTTTAATTATTGGCTCGTCAAATTTAACTGGTCCTGGACTTTTTAGTAATGTTGAAAGTTCAATACTGGTTGAATTTAAGAACAAAGATGTAGACGGTATAAATCTAGTCTCAGAGTTAAAATCTTATTTTCATTCTCTATTTAATTTATCAGATCCAAATTTATTTAAAGTGTCGAAGGATGCAATTGATTATTTTGTAGATAAAGGAATTGTTCCTACTGAAAAAGAAAGAAAAAAGAAATACACAAAAAACACAACCGAGAAAAAACCAAAAGACAACAATTCGATAACTATACCAAGTAGAAAAGTTTCAGGAATACCAAAAATTTTCAAAGGTATTTATAAATCTAATCCAATTGTTTCAGAATTAATTCAAGACATTGAGATACCAAAGGAAATTGAACTAATCGGAAATGAAAATTATGATCTATTATGGGAAAGTAATCCTTTATCAGAGCGTGATTTAAATATTCCAACTGGAGCCAATACTCATAGAACAGGATCAATGACATTAAACAAAGGAAAGACTGAAGGTATTGACCAAAGACATTATTTCAGAGAAAACGTTTTTTTAGGTTTAGAATGGCAGTTTGATACCGTTGCTGCAACATCACACATGGAAAGAGCTGTTTTAAATATCAGGATTATAATTCAAGATATAGATTATGGCGTTTTCTCTTTACATTTAAAGCATAACACTAAAAAGGATTCTCGTGCTTATATTCAAAATAATTCAATGTCTGAAATAAAATGGGGTGAAGCAAAAAATCTAATTCGAGACCGAGAATTAATTGGTAAAACTCTCTTTCTTCTTAAAAACAAAGAAAACGGTGAGTTTATAATTGATATTAAATAATCAATTAAAAATTTTCCATTACAATTAGATTGTCTATCTTTGAATCTGATTTAAATCGACGAATTTGAATCAGATTTTTTATTCTCTCATAATATTATAATACAATGCAACTTATAAAGAACGCTTCAAAAGAGAAACTTAGAGGTGGTTTTTACACTCCTGAACCTATTGCTTCTTTTATTTTGAAATGGGCTTTTAATGGCAATAAAGAATTTGATATTCTGGAACCTAGTTGTGGAGATGGTGTCTTTTTAGACGCAATTAAAAATGGGAAATACTCATTTAACTCAGTAACAGGAATTGAATTAGATGAGGTAGAAGCAGAAAAATCACGTAAAATAAATCTGCAAAACACCACAATTATTAATGCTGACTTCCATGATTTTTGTATTAATTCAAATCAAAGGTTTGATTTAATTATCGGAAATCCACCCTATATCAGGTACCAGTTTTTCGAAAAAGATCAACAAGTATATGCTGCAAAAATATTCTCAAAAGCAAAGCTTAAATACTCCAAACTAACAAATGCCTGGGTCTCATTTGTTGTTGGTTCTTCTTTAATGCTTAAAGAAAACGGAAAAATTGGGTTTGTTCTTCCTGCCGAAATACTTCAAGTTAGCTTTGCACAAACTCTTCGTGAATTCTTGGCTCATTTCTACAATAAAATAAACATCGTTTCATTTGAGAAATTAGTTTTCCCAGACATACAGCAAGAAGTTGTTTTGCTTCTTTGCGAAAAAAACAACTCTAAAACCCATTTGATTGAACATATTGAATTAAAGAATGCCGAAGCTCTCCATGATTTAGATATTTCGAAGCTTAAAACTCCTCATAAAAAAATTGATTTTAAATCGAATAAGTGGACATTCTATTTCTTAGATCAAATAGAAATAGATTTTCTTGAAAAATTCCAAGAAAGCTGTAGCATTAAAAAATTAGGTAAATATGCTAAAGTTGAAGTCGGAATTACCACGGGATCAAATCCTTTTTTCACGGTGCCACTTTCAATAGTTCAATTTTATGATTTAGGGAAATATGCAAAACCATTGGTTGGTCGTAGTGTACAAGTTCCAAGTGCTATTTTCACAGAAGATGACTGGAATAAAAACAGAACAAACGAAGCAAGAACCCATTTGCTGGTTTTCCCAAAAATGTCAGAGCTTAATGGCTCAGAAGGAGCAAGAGATTATATAAAATGGGGCGAAGAAGAAAAAATCAATAAAGGTTATAAATGCGGCATCAGAGACGAGTGGCAAATCGTACCTTCAATTAGAGTTTCGGAAGCTTTATTTATTCGTAGGAACAATCTTTATCCCAAATTAATTATTAATGAAGCAGAAGCATATACTACTGATACTATGCATAGAGTTTCACTAAGAGAGAGAGTGGATATTAAAGCATTTACAGCTAGTTATTATAATTCTCTCTCATTAGCTTTTACAGAAATATGTGGAAGAAGTCATGGTGGAGGTGTTTTAGAATTAATGCCTAATGAAGTAGAAGAAATTTTGTTGCCGTATCATGAAAAGAACAGTGAATTATTATACATGATAGATAAAATGATTCGCTCAAAAAAAGACATCACTGAAATATTAAAAATAACCAACCAAGTCATATTAAAAGAGAACTATGGATTGAGCGATGATGAAATAGAAATTGCAAATAATATTTGGGTGAAACTTTCAAGCAGAAGATTAAATAGAGGAAAATAGGCCAATACATTTTTTTGTACTCCCGAGTACTTATTTTGTACTACGTCGATCCTTTTTAGTACTCCAGAGTACTTAATTTGTACTCCGCCGATCCTTTTTTGTACTCCAGAGTACTTATTTTGTTCTCCGCCGATCCTTTTTAGTACTACGGAGTACTTATTTTGTACTCCATCGATCCTTTTTTGTACGCGGGAGAGCCTCGGAAGTACTACGGGTAAAAAAAACCGGTCCGTTTCCGAACCGGTTTAATGAAACATGATTTGCACAAGGTGGCTTTACTGTTATTTAGCAGTTTCGGGGCTTGTGACTTCGGGCTTACGCGATTTATTTGGGAAGCGTTTTTTGAGCTCTTCGTAAATTGCTTTTGCACCGGGTACATTCACAGATGCTGATTGTTGTACATTTCCATAATAATACAAAGCTGCATGGTAAGCTTCGCTTCCGGCCGCTAACTGAGTATCATCGAAAGAATCGGAAACTTGTGTAGATAATGACAAAACACCGATCAGATTTTTGGTATCGACAAAGTCGGTTTCAAATTCTGCGACATTCATATAAGCAGGAATAAATTCAGGATTAGTTTTTGTATATTCAAGTGTTTTTTCTACAAAACTATTTGATTTATCCCCCATCTTCAACATTGATTTACGTTCATCCGGAGTAAGTGTAACAGCAAACGGTTTTACCAATGTGAGTATTTCATTCAACTTGGTTGTAATCTGCGTCAGCACTTCTTCAGGAATACTTGAGACATGTTTATTCTCCATATCTATCTCTTTTTTTTGTAAAACCTAAAAAAATCGGATAACGGACTTGCACTTCGTCCGTTATTTTTTCAGACTATAAAGAGTGTTTTTCCCGTTCGCTGCTGTCTGAAAAAAAGCCCTTGCAGGAACGGGAGAAAAATGTGTGATAAGTGGATATGGACAAAGGCTTCGCGAAGTGAGAAGCAGCCGGGTGAGTATGCTGGTGTCCGATATTTGTAGATGCCGGGTGTGGAGGCGGTAAACAGTTTTCATAGCGTGAAATCTGAGAAATAAGTTCATTCTCTATTGTAATTCAAACAGAGGCAAAGATACAAACAGGTTTGATAATGAGAATATTTGGAATTATGTTTTACAACATATTTGTAAAAAAACTGACAACGGCATACCATAAACAGGGTATAAAAATACCACATCAGTGCGATTGTGAAAGGAATGGTTGAGCTCTATCTTTGCAACGTAGATGATAATATCATTTTTACGAATTGTAAAGAAGTCAACTAAAGAAAAAATATAAACTAACCCGGGGCAATTTCCGGATCGCCTCACACAAACAAATAAATTTATGGCAAAAATAGCTAAAAATCTGAACGAACTTATTGGTAACACGCCGCTGTTGCAACTTTCGAATTTTGCATCGAATAAGAACCTCGAAGCAAATGTAATTGTAAAGCTCGAATCGTTTAACCCGGCCGGTTGCGTAAAAGAACGTATTGCACTGGCCATGGTCGAAGCTGCCGAAGCGGCAGGTATTCTGAAACCGGGCGTTGAAATTATTGAACCTACCAGTGGAAACACTGGTATCGGACTTGCAATGGTATCGGCAGTAAAGGGTTATAAACTGACGCTGACTATGCCCGAAACCATGAGCATCGAACGTCGCAACCTGCTGAAAGCCCTCGGGGCTAACCTGGTGCTGACACCCGGAGCCAACGGTATGAAAGGCGCTATTGCCCGTGCCATTGAACTGCACGAAGAAAATCCGGCTTCGTTTATTCCGCAACAATTCGAAAATGCGGCCAACCCTGAAGTACATTACCGCACCACAGGAGCCGAAATTTGGAACGACACCGATGGCAAAATTGATATTTTTGTAGCGGGTGTAGGTACCGGCGGTACCATTGCCGGAGTAGGTAAATACCTGAAAGAAAAGAATCCTAATGTAAAAATAGTAGCTGTGGAACCAGCCGATTCGCCTGTACTTTCGGGTGGCGCTCCCGGTCCGCACAAAATTCAGGGCATAGGCGCAGGCTTTATTCCTAAAAACTACGACGGTAGCGTGGTGGATCAGGTGCTTCAGGTAAGCAACGACAACGCCATTCTTACTTCACGTCAGTTGGCACAACAGGAAGGTTTGCTCGTAGGCATTTCGTCAGGAGCAGCAGCTTATGCAGCCACACAGCTGGCGCTACTTCCCGAAAACAAGGGTAAAAACATAGTGGCACTGCTTCCCGACACCGGCGAACGCTATCTGTCGACTTTGCTTTATGCATTTGAGGAATACCCACTTTGAGAAAAGCCCCTCCAAACCTCCCCGAAGGGGAGGCTTTAAGACAAATTCTTTCGAAAAGAATAATAATAACAAGCTCTTAAAATCTCAGAACTCGAAACTCAGAACTTCAAATTCTCAAATTCTCAAATCTTCAAATAAAAATAAACATTTATGGCTTCAAAAGATTTAAACTTCAGCGTCAACGGTAAAAGGGTTGGTGCAACAAAATATCAGGGCCTTGCCCGCAGTTTTGAACTTATAGTGGACGAGCCCGAAATGTTGGGCGGCGAAGACTCAGCAGCCAATCCGGTGGAATATCTGCTGGCAGGCTATGCCGGATGCCTGAATGTGGTTTTTGGCATTGTGGCCAAAGAGTTGAAAGTGGAAATAAAAAGTCTCGACATTAATATTGATGGAGATATTAATCCCGAGAAATTTCTGGGGATTTCGGACAACGAACGCACGGGTTTCAAATCGATCAATGTAAATATTGAACTCAGAACCAATGCCGACAAAGCCACCGAAGCATTGCTGATAGAAAAGGTAAAAAGCCGCTGCCCCGTCAACGACAACTTAGCCAACCCCACTCCTATTCACTATTCATTCAATTAATATAATCAATTTAAAATAATCAAGGTATAAAAACAGGGTATATTCGCATTCCGATACTTACTCCTTACTTTCTTACCTCTTACCCCTAAAAAGTATGTCACACAAATTCGAAACTTTACAGGTTCACGCCGGACAGGTAGTGGACGGAACCACCAAATCGCGGGCAGTGCCCATTTATCAGACCAGTTCATACGTGTTCGACGATGCAGCCGATGGCGCCGATCTTTTTGCCCTGCGCAAATTCGGTAACATCTACACCCGACTGATGAACCCCACCACCGATGTGTTCGAAAAACGCATAGCAGCCCTCGAAGGCGGTGTGTCGGCATTGGCAACTTCATCGGGACAGTCGGCTCAGTTTCTGGCGCTGAACAATATCCTGCAGGCAGGCGACAATTTTGTTTCCACATCGCATCTTTACGGTGGCACTTACAACCAGTTTAAAAACCAGTTCAAACGTCTTGGTGTGGAAGTGAAATTCACTGCCGACGACCAGCCTGCTACATTCGAAGCGCTGATCGACGAAAACACCAAAGCGCTTTATCTTGAAACCATCGGCAACCCCGACCTGAACATTCCCGATTTCGAAGCTATAGCAGCTGTAGCCGACAAACACGGCATTCCGCTTATTGTGGACAATACTTTCGGAGCAGGCGGCGCCATTTTCCGCCCTATCGATCACGGTGCCACCATAGTGGTGCAGTCGGCCACCAAATGGATTGGCGGTCATGGCACTTCGCTCGGAGGTGTAATTGTGGACAGCGGAAAATTCAACTGGGGAAATGGAAAATTCCCTGCCTTTACCGAACCTTCCGACAGCTATCACGGTCTTGTTTTCTGGGATGTATTCGGATTCGACGGACCTTTTGGCAATATCGCCTTTAATATCCGTGCCCGTGTGGAAGGTCTCCGCGACTGGGGAAATGCCATTAGTCCGTTCAACTCCTTCCTGCTGATTCAGGGACTCGAAACGCTTTCGTTGCGCGTAGAACGTCACAACCAGAATGCGCTTGCCATTGCCGAATGGCTCGAAACAAATCCGGCGGTGGAATATGTAAACTATCCGGGATTGAAAAGCAGCAAATATCACGCACTGGCTCAGAAATACCTGACACGCGGATTTGGCGGTGTGCTCTCGTTCAAACTGAAAGGAAGCGCCGAAAAAGCCGATAAGTTTATCGACAGTCTCCAGCTTATCAGTCACTTAGCCAATGTGGGCGATGCCAAAACACTGATTATTCACCCGGCTACCACCACACACGAGCAGCTTTCGCCCGAGGACAAAGTTACAGCGGGAGTATTCCCCGGTCTGTTGCGTCTTTCGGTAGGTATCGAGCATATCGACGACATCAAAGCCGACCTCGAAAAAGCTTTCGAAGCCATAAAATAAATCCAATTTTCTGTTCAATAAAAGCATTCTCTCAAAAGGAGGATGCTTTTTTGTTTTCTCATCTCTCCCCTTCCCTACCTTGTTTATGGTAGAAGATTTGCCCTATACAGGGTATTTCAGGGATATATCGCACAGCTTATTTTTGCAAAAGGAAATTTGAACCCGGAACCCGGAACACGAAACTCGAAACCCGAAACCCGAAACACCCAATGTCAAACAACAATTCAAATATAATGTGTATGTGCTGCTGTAAAACTTATGGTCGGCTCATTTCCCGTGTATAACAAATCAAAAGAAATACAACAATGAAAAGGCTGATCAACGAAAGTTTATCGGTCTTTATTTTTAAAAATAAAACAGTATTTATCAATTAATAAAACAAGCAAATGAAAAGATTAAGGTTAGAAAAGATTACATTCGTTTTGTTGCTGAGCCTGCTGATTACCGGAGTTTCGGCGCAGACCAAAGCCCTGCTCAGCGTGACCGGAAAAGTGACCGATACCTCGGGTACCGAACTGGCAGGAGTTACCGTATTGCACAAAGATGCAAAATCAGCCGGAACCATTACCGATGCTCAGGGAAAATTCAGCATCAGTATTCCCGGCGGCGAGTATCTTGTTTTTTCGTACATTGGGTTCGAAACACAGACTGTTCAGGTAAACACCGACCGACAGATCAACATACAACTAAAAGAAAGCTCCACTTATCTGAACGAAGTGGTCATTACCTCGCTCAATATTCCACGTGAGAAAAAAGCGCTGGGCTATTCGGTGCAGGGCGTTAGCGATGAAGCCTTTCAGACTCGTCCAACCAATGCACTGAGTGCATTGACAGGTAAAATTGCAGGTTTGCAGGTGATCAGCAGCGGAGGAAACCTCGGAGGTTCATCGCGCATAACACTGCGTGGTATCAACTCCATTACCGGAAATAACCAGCCACTTTATGTGATTGATGGTGTGCCCCTTGACAATACCGACCTGAACACTTCGTCGACAATCAACGGTAGCGCCGGAAAAGATGTGGGAAGTACCATTCAGGATATTAACCCCGACGATATTGCCGATGTGAGTGTATTGAAAGGTCCTTCGGCAGCCGCACTCTACGGCTCGCGGGCAGCCAACGGTGTGATTCTGATCACCACCAAAAAAGGTTCGGGCAAATCGGGCAAACTGAGTGTGGAAATCAACACTGGCATTGAATTCGAAAACGTAGTACGCCTTCCCGAACGTCAGAAACTTTATGGTGGCGGATACAACACGACCTTTTCAACAGCAAATATCAACGGAACTACTTATAAAATTGTGGATTATGCTTCGGACGAAAGCTGGGGACCCAAACTCGACGGAACACCTGTGCTTCACTGGTACAATCTCGATCCTGAATATCCGGCAGATTATCTGAATCCAGAACCCTGGTTGTATCCTGAAAATGACGTTAATTATTTCTTCAACACAGGAGTATCAAACACCAATAATATTTCGCTGTCGCAAACCACAGATAAAGCGTCATTCCGCGTATCATTGACCAACAAAAACGTAACAGGTACAGTACCCAACTCCTCGCTGAGCCGTAATACTGTAAATATATCTGGTAGCACCAACGGAAAATTTATTTCATTCTTTGGAAATGCCAATTATCTGAAAAACAAATCGCTTGGTCGCCCATGGACAGGTGCTTCGAACCGGAATATTATCCTTGAAGCCTTTCAATGGGGAGCTGTGCAGGTGGATTACAAAAAACTGGAGGAATATAAACGTCCCGACGGCACACCCCGGGCATGGAACCGCACAGGATATACAAATACTGTTGGCGATGAAAAAACAAAATACATCGACAACCCTTACTGGTCGGCTTACGAGAGCTATCTGGAAGAAGACCGCGACCGCCTTTACGGAAATGTGGGAGTAAAAATCACGCCTGCAAGTTGGTTAACGGTAACCGGGCGCATCAATGGTGATATTTATCAGTACAATGCGCAGGACAGAATTGCGGTTTACTCGCGTTCGCAGTCGCAATACTCCGAATACCTTCAGAAGTACAATGAGTTTAACTACGAGTTGATAGCCACTGCCAACAAAAGCTGGGGTGCACATTCTCTGGTGGCCAATCTGGGAACCAACTACCTGCAACGTTCGCGCCGTGTGAGCGATATAGTTACTTCAGGCGGACTTATTATTCCAAATTTTTACAGCCTGAGCAATGCCACTTCCACCATCATTGGTTCGTCGACAGGTATTTACAACAAAGCGCTGGCTTCGGTATTCGGAAGTTTCTCCTACGGTTGGAACAGCACTTTCTACCTCGATGGAACTTTGCGTAACGACTGGTCGTCCACACTGCCCGAAGCGCACAATTCCTATCTGTATCCTTCGCTGACCTCATCGGTGATTCTGAGCGAATTGCCCGGACTAAAAAATCAGCAATGGCTTTCGTTCGCTAAATTCCGTTTGGGATGGGCGCAGGTGGGTAACGACACTGATCCTTATCAGCTTTATAAAGTGTACGAATCGCTTACCGCTATCAACGGAAATATTGCTTACTCGTTGCCATCACAACTCAACAACCTGAACCTGAAACCCGAAATTACCTCTTCCATCGAAACAGGTATTCAGCTACAATTATTTAAAAACCTGATTGGGTTGGATGTGACTTATTACAACAATAACAGTCGCAATCAGATTATTTCATTATCGACTTCGGATGCCTTTGGCTATAATTCGAAACTGATTAATGCCGGCGAAATAAACAACCAGGGGATTGAAGTTACTTTGACTGCAAATCCGGTAAAAACACGTGACTTCGACTGGAACTCAAGCATCAACTTTTCGAAAAACACAAATAAAATCGTAAAACTGTCTGATGCCGTTTCCAAACTTGACCTTAGCAACACACTCGTAAGTCTTGTGGCTCAGGAAGGTGAAAGTTACGGACAATTGCAGGGTTACGACTTTGTGTATGCTCCTGACGGACAAAAAGTAATCGGAGCAGATGGACTTTATGTGCGTACGCAGCAACTTAAATCACTCGGCAGCGTGTTGCCCGATTTCCTTTGGAGTTTTCAGAATCAGTTCCGCTACAAGGATTTCACTTTCGGCTTCCTGATTGATTCGCGTGTAGGCGGAAAATTCTTCTCACAAACCTACAAAGTGGCCATGTACTCAGGTATTCTACCCGAAACGGCAGCCAACGGCATCCGCGAAACAGGTGTGGTGATTGATGGGGTGACCGGCGATGTAACTTTCAATCCTGATGGTTCATACACAGTGAGCAACACAGCGCCAAACACTAAAAACGTAAGTGCACAGGCCTGGGCACGTAATCATTACAATGGCCCTACTACTTTCGATATTTTTGATGCCAGCTTTATAAAACTGCGCGAAGTGACACTGGGTTACGACCTGAACCTTCCCAAAGGCAGCGCCATCGAAAGCATCAACACTTCAGTGTATGCCCGTAATCTGTTTTATCTGTTCCGCGAAAGTAAAACAATTGACCCCGAATTGACTAACAGCGGTGGAAACGTGCAGGGAATTGAAGGTGGAAACATGCCTACCCCGCTTACTTACGGTCTGAATATCAGCTTTAAATTTTAATTTTAAACCCGATAAAAAAAAATAAAAGTTATGAAACTCAAAACAATATACACACTCATTATTTCGTTGACTGTAGCAGGTTTTAGCTCCTGCATCGACGAGGATCTGAACATTGATCCAAACCGTCCCTCGGCTGTGCCAACCACTTCGCTTATTGTAACTGCCGAAAAACGCCTTGTCGACAATCTCCGCAGTGAGAATATTTCCCTGCGTGGCTCAGCACTCTTTGTGCAGCAACTGGCGCTGAACACATACACAAGTCAGTCGCGTTACGACATTCCGTTCAGCTATTCAGCCGATTACTGGAGCGGACTTTACAAGGTGTTGAACAACCTTCAGGAAATCATAAATCTGAACACAAATCCGGCCACTAAAGACATAGTAACAGCCAACGGTGCGGGACGTAATGCTAATCAGATAGCCATTAGCCGCATTCTGAAATCCTATGCTTTTTATGCCCTTACCGATGTATTTGGCAATGTTCCCTACCATTCGTACGGTAGCAACGATCCGGACTTTCAGGCTTTACAACAAAACCCCGATAATATCACCCCTAAATATGCTTCGCAGGAGAAAATATATGCCGACATTCTGAAAGAGCTGAAAGAAGCCGGAGATACGCTGCTGAAATATTCAACTGAAAAAACATTTGGTAACTCGGACATAATTTATGCCGGCGACAATGCCAAATGGGCAAAATTTGCCAACTCATTGCGCCTGCGTTTTGCCACCCGTTTGAAAGCTAAAAATCCGACTTTGTATCAGAGTCATTTTGCCGATGCGCTTGCCAAAGGTGTATTTACAAGCAATGCCGACAATGCTGTGTACAAATATGCCAGCTCGTCGCCCAACGAAGCACCACTCTACCGTGCCACAGTAACTGCCAATCGTAAAGACTTTGCCATTTCGCATGTATTTATCGGATTGTTGAAAGGCGAAAATCCGCAACTTCCCGTGGCTGATCCACGCCTGGCAATATTTGCTTCGAAAAACAGTGCCGGAAATTATGTGGGATTGCCTTACGGACTTACCGAAGGTCAGGCAGGTAAATTTTCCGCCACAGGAGTAAGTCTGCCGGGTGCTGTGTACAATGCTGCAAATTTTGGCGAAGTACTTCAGGAATACAGCGAAGTGGCTTTTCTGATTTCGGAATATAACAACTGGAGTCAGGCCGATTATGAAAAAGCTGTAAGAGCATCACTCGAAAAATGGGGAGTTTCCGCTGCTGACGTAAATACTTACATTGCTGCTTTACCTTCAGCCGGTGAACAAAGTGTATTGAACCAGAAATACATTGCGCTGTTTACACAGTTTCTCGAAGGTTGGAGTGAATATCGACGTACAGGCTATCCGAATTTCCTGATCAAAAAAGACGATGTGGTATTCAGCGGAACAATCGAAGGAACACCGGTCACTTATACGTTCAGTCCTTTATTTGGCAATGGAGGTGTGCCTGCCCGACTTTATTATCCTGTAAAAGAACAAACAGTGAATAAAGCCAGTTATCAGGCGGCCATTGCGGCTCAGGGAAATGATGTGATAGAAACAGATTTGTGGATATTTGAATAATTCTTATTTTTGTCTACCCAATTTGCAGGGTCTGCGAAACAGTTTTTCGCAGGACTTTGCACATTGCCGAAATAGTAAATGGTAAATTATTAAATAGTAAATACTTATTATGATAAAGAAATTCAGCTTTTTATTACTGATCACTTCAGTATTTTTTATTTCCTGCGGACATCAGCATTCGCGGGATGGCATCTGGCGTGGCGAATTGCAGGTGCAGGATCAACAGGCACCTTTTCTGTTCGAACTGAAAGGCACTCAGAGCGATTCAGCTTCAGCCACACTGATCAATGGCGAGGAAAAAGTAGAACTCACGGGAGTTTCACTCCGCGGTGATACCCTTCTTATTCCGATCGATGCCTATGACGCGTACATTACCGCCATTATTTCGAATGATAAAATGGAAGGCCGTTTTATCAAAAACTATATCGAAAACGATTCGGGAGTACCCTTCAGAGCCGATTTTCACACAAAGAATCGTTTCGAAGTGAAGGACAAACAGCCTGCAAACAATATTGAAGGCAAATGGGACATTTTGTTTATTTCAGAAAACGGCGACACAACCAAAAACGTGGGCATCTTTAAATCGACCAACGGCATTGTCACAGGTTCGGTACTGACACGCTCGGGCGACCTGCGTTTTCTCGAAGGCGCTTATACCAAAAAGGGTGTGGAACTTTCGGCTTTCAGCGGATTAAGTCCTTATTATTTGCAGTTTACATTCAGTGGAGCGAACAATTTCGAAGGATATTTTTATACAACAAGAAATAAAACCAAGCTCGTAGCCACCCGAAACGACAAGGCCGGACTCTCCGACCCTTACAATATTGCAAAAATGAAACAGGGTGTTTCGTCGCTTGGATTCAATCTTCCAAATCTCGAAGGTCGTCAGGTTTCACTTCAGGACGAACGCTACAAAGGCAAGGTGGTCATTGTGTCCATTCTTGGCAGCTGGTGTCCGAACTGTCTCGACGAAGCTGAGTTTCTGGCACCCTGGTATAAAGCCAACAAACAACGCGGTGTGGAAATTATCGGACTGGGTTTCGAGCGCAAGGACGATTTTGAATACTCCAAAGCCACTCTCAACCGACTGAAGACGAAATACGGAATTGAGTACGATGTTTTGTTTGCCGGCAAAGCCGATCCGGAAGGCGTTGCAAAAGTGCTACCCGAAGTCGAAAATTTCTCAGGCTATCCCACCACCCTGTTTATCGACAAAAAAGGCAATGTGCGCAAAATTCACACAGGCTTCACCGGACCAGCCACAGGGCTGTTTTACGAGGATTTCAAAAAGGAGTTTAATGTTCTGATTGATTCGCTGCTGGCTGAATAACATCTACAAATTCTTCAAATAAACGAAATGCCCTTTCTGAAAATTCAGAAAGGGTATTTAATATTAAATATAACAATACTTTCAGGCAGAATGAATATCTACAGCCACAAGCTCGTTCAGCAACTCCAAACCTTGCTCCCATTCATAATGACCTGAGGCTGCATTGATATGACCTGCATTCCCTATGTTGACAAAACGGCTACCCCATTTGCCGGCATATTGTTGAGCAACTTCAATCGCCGACCACTCATCGTTACTACTCGACACGACAAGTGTTGGAAAATTCAGTTTCAAAAAAGGATTTTCCTGAAAAAGTCTGCGCTGAAGTTTCTGCTGAAGAGTTTCAATATCGGGTGGAGCCACCAGAAAAGCAGCTTTCACACTTTTATTGTAGCTCCGAAACCACTCTGCCACCGTGAGGCAACCCAGACTATGAGCAACAAGCACCACATTGTCAGCTCCGTATTTCTCCACATAATTATTCAGTGTTTCCACCCAGCTGTCCATATCCGGCTCATCCCAGTTCTGTTGCTCCACTCTTACAAAATAAGGCTGCGTATTTTCGAGCCAGCTTTGCCAGTGCAATTCACCGGAGCCTCCAAGTCCGGGTATGATCAGATAATGCGTTGTATCCATTCTACGAAAAGGTTTTGTATATTTTAAAATACAAAATTCGGCATTTTATCGATTGAATACAATCACATTATAAAGGTAAATTTATACCCTCATTGTGGTACATATTCCTTCAGTCAACAATTCAGGAATCGACGATATTATGCTTTTTTATTCATCATCCACGCCGAAAAAACCTGAATGTAATTCCAGAAAGACAATATCAAATGTTCAGGTAGTTTGGTCTCAAGCAAAGCGATACGATAACACTCGAGCCATGTAACCCTACCCTCAGGAGTAATTTCAAAAGGATTATGACGGTTGATCAGCATAGGCCGACCTCGGTTTTGATTAAAATAATCGGGACCGCCGCAGATCTGAATCATAAAGTCGGCCGAACGTATTTTTGCCTTTTCGAATTCCTCATCATCTTCCGGAAACAAATGTTTTATATCACTTTCGCGCATAAGGTCATAGTGTCTGTTCACCATTTTCCGGATACCTTCTTCGCCCAATTCATTCAAAAAATCAGGGTGTGGCTTGCTAACATCAGGGCGCGCCCCCACCGGATAGCTATTTATCTTCAATTCCATTTCAGTTTTTTCTTTCTCAAACCAATTGGAAGCTGTTTTTGTTTATCGCTTTAAGATTTATGAGTTCTTTATAACTAAAAAAGCGACCCTGCCACAAATAGTGACAGGGTCGCAGAATAATAATCGATTTTTAAGATTTACAGCCTACTTAATTTCGCCACTACCAATGCAAATTTTAGATGCAGCATCGTAAACCACTCCAAACTGACCGGGAGCAATGCCCTGCAACTTTTCATCTGAAACCATTCGGTATCCATCAGGAGTATAAAGAATTTTGCCTTTTGTAAATTCAGGCGAATGTCGGATTTTAAAAGTCACATCTTTTTCTGTGGCATCACCGGCCCAGGGGTTTTCGGTAATGAAATGGAAATCGCGCATAGTAAACTCATTTCCATATTGTGCATCGGCGTCGAAACCTTTCGAAGCCCAAACGATGTTGGCATCCACATCTTTTTTGATCACATACCAGGGACCTCCCGAAAGCCCGAGTCCTTTACGCTGTCCCACCGTATGAAACCAGTATCCTTTGTGTTTACCCAGTATTTTGCCCGTTTCAAGTTCCACAATCGGCCCTTCCTTTTCGCCCAGATAACGGCGGATGAAATCGTTGTAATTTACTTTCCCAAGAAAACATATCCCCTGACTATCAGGCCTCTTTGAGCTTGGCAGATTTGCCTTCAGAGCAATATCGCGCACTTCGCTTTTCATCATATTTCCAAGTGGGAACATGAGTTTCGACACTTGCAAATAATTGATCTGCGCCAGAAAATCGGTCTGATCTTTTACGGGATCTTTAGCGGTTGTCAGGTATGTTTTTCCATCGATTTCAGCTGTTCCGGCATAATGCCCAGTTGCTGTCTTGTCGAAATCCTTCCCTACTCTTTGCTCAAACACCCCGAACTTGATAAGTTTATTACACATCACATCGGGATTGGGGGTGAGGCCGAGTTTCACTTTTTTAATCGTGTAGTCCACCACATTGTCCCAATAATCCTGATGCAAGTCGACAACTTCTAGCTTACATCCATATTTATGGGCTATAAGCGAAGCCATTTCTATATCCTCTTCGGAGCTGCAATGCAGCAATTCATCATCGTCCATACCAATTTTGATATAAAACAATGTTGGCTTGTAACCGGCTTCGTTCAACAAATGAACGACCACAGAACTATCAACACCACCCGATAACAAAGCAGCAATATTCATCTTCTATTCAAACTTTCTTTTTTTTACTTAATCGGAAATTTCTATCCGTATTTATTTTGCTTTAATGGCCGCCACTATCTTGGTTTCCAGTTCGGCTGCTAATTCAGGATTGTCCTTGATAATTCCTTTTGAAGCATCACGACCCTGAGCCAGTTTGGTATCGCCGTAGCTAAACCACGAACCGCTTTTTTTGATAATACCATATTCAACGCCAAGATCGAGAATTTCGCCTGTTTTTGAAATACCTTCGCCAAACATAATATCAAATTCGGCTTTACGGAATGGAGGCGCCACTTTGTTTTTCACCACTTTTACACGTGTTTGATTACCAATCGCTTCATCGCCATCTTTCAACTGGCCAATTTTACGGATATCCAAACGAATGGAAGCATAAAATTTCAGCGCATTACCACCGGTCGTTGTTTCAGGATTTCCGAACATAACACCAATTTTTTCGCGCAACTGATTGATAAATATACAGGTTGTATTTGTTTTGTTGATGTTGGCTGTGAGTTTACGCAATGCCTGTGACATCAAACGAGCCTGAAGACCCATTTTTGAATCGCCCATATCACCTTCAAGTTCAGCTTTAGGCGTCAAAGCAGCTACTGAGTCGATTACGACGATATCAACCGCAGAAGAACGAATCAACTGATCGGCAATCTCGAGTGCCTGCTCACCGTTATCAGGTTGCGAAATCAACAATTCATCGGTAATTACTCCCAGTTTTTCGGCATAAGCACGATCGAATGCATGTTCGGCATCAATAATGGCAGCAATACCGCCGGCTTTCTGAGCTTCGGCAATAGCATGAATGGCCAAAGTCGTTTTACCCGAAGATTCCGGTCCGTAAATTTCAATAACACGTCCGCGTGGATAACCACCAACGCCCAAAGCAATATCCAATCCCAAAGATCCTGAAGAAATGACAGGCATATCTTCTACTTTGCTGTCACCCATCTTCATGATAGTACCTTTACCATGATCCTTTTCAATTTTATCCATTGCCAACTGCAATGCTTTTAGTTTTTCTAACGAAGGTTTAACTACTCCGTCGGCTGGTTTTTCTGCCATAATATTTATTGTTTTTTATATTGTTTTTTTAATTCGATTTCTCAGTCTATGTAGCTCTGTGATAATCACATTTAAATACTTTACAAAGATAAAATTAATTCTTTCAACTTCCTCTTTAGCGCGTATAATATTTTGATACAAAGATAATCATTTATTCCATCACTTCGAGTTTAGCAAATTTAAGCAACAAAGATTTGACCCCTTTCTCGCCAAAATCAATTTCGGCTTTTTCATTTCCATTTACAATGTTCGTCTCCAACACTTTACCAATACCAAAAATTGAATGTTTTACAAAAGCACCGATCGGAATAGCAGTGTTCACAGTCACCACTTTATCTGTGGATTGATTTTCAATTTTTACAAGGCGTTTCAGGGTTGGCGGCATCGGGGGCGCTGCCGGTTTTGGTGCTGAGTAGGATGTATTTCTAAAACGATTCCTTTCCAACTCCACATCATCGTCCCAACCGCCTGCGTTGCTTTGCTTAGGACTCCATTCCTTTTCTTTCGGCACATCAAGATACCGGGGATCGATGTCCTTTATAAACCTGCTGGGATTCGAAAAGTTCGTTTTTCCGTTCCGAAAACGTGATTTCGAGTAGCTGATAAAACAAAGTTCTTCGGCCCGCGTAATGGCCACATAAAACAGACGTCGTTCTTCCTCTAATTCACGCTCACTTGCTACCGTATAAGCCGAAGGAAACAAATCCTCCTCCATACCCACAATAAAAACAGCTCTGAATTCCAAACCTTTTGCAGCATGTACGGTCATCATTGTTATTTTATCGTTGTCCGATTCCTTGTCGGTATCCTGATCGGTCAACAAAGAAACTTCGGAGAGAAAATCGGGTAAAAACGAGGGCTCTCCACTCGCATTTTTTGTTTCACAAAATTCATGTATTGCTTTGAGCAGCTCCTGAACGTTTTCCTGTTTGCTCAGATTTTCGGGCGAGCGATCCACAAAAGTATCGCTGATAACACCTGTGATTTTAACCACACTGTTTACAAGCTCATAAGCTCCCTGCGTAGTTACCTGACTTGCAAAAACATTGATCATTTCGCGAAACTGAGCCAGCTTATTGGCAGTTCCGGCATTCACGGGCAGATTGTAGCGCAACATATCGGTGAGCACCTCCCACGCACTTACGGCATGAAGTTGCGAACACTCCATCAATTTATTGACTGTAGTGTCGCCAATGCCTCGTGCCGGATAGTTGATAATCCTTTTCAGGGCTTCTTCATCGTTCGGATTGCAAATCAACCGGCAATAGGCAATCACATCCTTAATTTCCTTGCGCTGATAAAAGGACAACCCTCCGTAAATCCGATAAGGAATGCCTTGTTTACGCAAAGCCTCTTCGAGGACACGGGACTGTGAGTTGGTCCGATAAAGAATGGCAATTTGCTGAAAATTAAACTTTTCTTTGTAATGCAAGGCCGAGATATGCTGCGCCACTACAGCACCTTCTTCCAGATCGGTAAAAACATTAAGCAATTTAATAGGCTTCCCGGTCTCCTTTTCCGAAAATACCGTTTTGCGAATTTGTTGCGAATTTTTATCAATTAAGCTGTTGGCCGCATTCACAATGGTCTGTGTCGAGCGGTAATTTTGTTCGAGCTTAAAAATGCGGGCATTGTTGTAAGCATTTTTAAATTGCAGGATATTATCGATATTTGCCCCTCTGAAAGAATATATACTTTGTGCATCATCGCCTACCACACAAATACGCTCGTGCCGTTCAGCCAGTTTTTTCACAATCAGGTACTGTGCAAAATTAGTATCCTGATATTCATCCACAAGAATATAGGCGAAAGCTTGCTGATATTTATGCAATACATCAGGAAAATTCCGGAACAAAACATTTGTTTGCAACAACAAGTCATCAAAATCCATTGCATCAGCCTGCTTGCACCGATGACAATACAATCTGTAAATATCCGAAAGCATCGGCACACGGGCATTCATGTCCGCTTTCATTAGGTCGGTATTGCCCAGATAGGCATCGGGAGTAATAAGGTTATTTTTGGCAAAAGAGATACGCGAATGTACCAATCCATGCTTGTATTGTTTTTCGTCGAGTTTAAGCTCTTTTACAATACTCTTTATCAAGCTATTCGAATCCGAAGAGTCATAAATTGTAAAATTCTTAGTATACCCGATTTTGTCAGCTTCATTTCTGAGTATGCGCGAAAAAACAGCGTGAAAAGTCCCCATCCAAAGATAGCGTGCTGTCCGCTCACCAACCATCGTTGCAATACGTGCTTTCATCTCCCGTGCGGCTTTATTTGTAAAAGTAAGCGCAAGAATGCTCGAAGGCGCTAATCCTTTTTTGAGCAGATAAGCTATCTTGTAAGTAAGCACACGGGTTTTGCCCGAACCTGCCCCGGCAATTACCAACGATGCACCGTCAGTATATTCCACTGCACGACGCTGATTTTCATTTAATTCATCTAAAAAGTCCATTCTCTCTATTCGTCATCTCAAAAACTGTATCAGAATGTTTTTGAGTGTTTGTTATTGGCTAAAAAAACCTGCAAAAACAATGTTTTCGCGCATGTTTTTCAAAGATACAAAGTTAGTAAATTGAACCATACTACACTAAATTAGTTTTCAACAATCGGCACATGAATAAAAAAAGAAGTATCTTTGTAAACGAACAAACAAGAGAAAAACTGAAGTAAGCGCGTAAACAATAGCCTGTTATTCACAAGTATTGAAAATGCAACGAAAACAACAAAAACACTGTAATGCAAAAATTAAGTAAGCTCATATTAAAAATGGCTGGCTGGAAAGTATATGCCACCGTTGCCGAACCTCAAAAAAGTGTAATCTGCGTAGCGCCACACACCAGCAACTGGGATTTCCCTATCGGTAAACTGGCCTATGTATCTTTGGGACGCAAAGCTTCTTTTCTGATAAAAGATAGCTGGTTTTTCTTCCCAATGGGATATTTATTTACGGCCCTGGGTGGTGTTCCGGTGGACAGAACAAAGAAAAATTCGGTCACTTTGCAAATGGCTGACGAATTTTCAAAAAGAGATTCGTTCCATTTGGCTGTAACTCCCGAAGGTACACGCAGCCTGGCTCCTAAGTGGAAAATGGGCTTTTATCATATTGCCGTCACAGCCAATGTACCTATTCAGTTGGCTTATCTCGATTACAAAAAAAAGGAAGTCGCTGTTAAGGAAATTTTTTACCCGACAGGAAATGAAATTGCTGATCTTGAAAAAATTCAAAGTTATTATAAAAATGTAAATGCCCGTTACCCCGAAAAGTTCAATTTAAGCAATGTAAATAACTAAGCAAATTGCTGCAATACAAAAAATTTGCTATAATTATTTGTACTTTAAAGAATTATTTGTACTTTTGCATTCGAAAATGAATATGATGGAGGGGACTGGAGTCCCCTTCTTTGTTAAATCCCAATCTGCCATGATACAAAAAGACACTATAAATCAATCAATTGAAACTTTTTTAAGTAACACAGACTACTATTTGGTAGACACTATTATCAGTGCCGACAACCGGATAATGATTGAAATAGATGCTTTCGATGGCGTTGAAATTGACTTTTGTGCCGAATTAAGCCGATACGTAGAATCGACGCTCGACAGAGAAGTGGAAGACTTCGAACTACAAGTAGGATCGGCCGGACTGACCGAACCCTTCAAAGTACTGAAACAATATGAAAAAAACCTCGGCAACGAAGTAGAAGTATTGACTAAAGCAGGCAAAAAACTATCTGGAATACTCACCAAAGCCAATGAGGATAATTTTGTAATTCAAATAGAAAAAACAGAAAAACCTGAAGGTTCAAAACGAAAAGTGACAATTCAGGAAGATATAACTTTTAATTATTCAGATATAAAATACACCAAATATCTTATCAGATTCAAATAAGCCATGAGCAAAAAAGAAACCATAAACTTAATCGACACTTTTTCGGAATTCAAGGATCTGAAAAGTATAGACAGAAGCACTTTGATCAGTGTTATGGAAGAATCATTCCGTAATGTGATTACCAAAATGTTCGGAACAGATGAAAACTATGATGTGATTATCAATCCCGACAAAGGTGACTTCGAAATTTATCGTAACCGTACTGTAGTAGAGGACGATGAACTTGAAGACCCTAACATGGAAATTTCGCTTTCGGAAGCTAAAAAGATCGATGCAGAATACGAAGTTGGTGAAGAGGTTACAGATACAGTTGATTTCTTGGGTTTCGGACGCCGGGCCATCCTGACACTTCGTCAAACGCTCTCTTCCAAAATCATGGAGTTGCAAAAAGACAACGTTTTCAGCAAATACAGCGAAAAAGTAGGTCAGATTGTAAGCGCCGAACTTTATCAGATCTGGAAAAAAGAAATGTTGCTTATCGACGATGAAGGAAATGAACTATACTTGCCTAAGTCAGAACAAATCCCTACTGATTTTTACCGCAAAGGAGATACAGTACGTGCAGTTGTGGCCATGGTCGAAAACAAAAACAACAATCCTAAAATTATTCTTTCCCGCATTTCACCCGTATTTCTCGAAAGGCTTTTCGAACTTGAAGTACCCGAAATCAATGAAGGTTTGATTTTAGTAAAAAAGATAGCCCGCATGCCTGGCGAAAGAGCCAAAGTAGCTGTTGAATCGTACGACGACCGTATAGATCCGGTAGGTGCATGCGTAGGAGTAAAAGGATCACGTATACACGGAATTGTTCGCGAATTGCGGAATGAAAACATCGATGTTATCAATTACACAAGCAATATAAGCCTGTTTATTTCGCGAGCATTAAGCCCCGCTAAGATATCATCAATCCGGTTGAACGAAGTTGACAAAAAAGCTGAGATCTACCTGAAACCCGAAGAAGTTTCTCAGGCCATCGGCAAGGGAGGTTTAAATATCAAACTTGCAAGCATGCTCACTGGCTACACACTTGATGTATTCCGCGACATTGATGAAACCGAAGAAACCGAAGACATTTACATTGATGAATTCAGCGATGAAATTGACCAATGGGTGATAGATGCCTTAAAAGCAATTGGTTGCGACACTGCTAAAAGCGTACTTGCTATCCCACGTCAGGATTTGATAAGACGTACTGACCTCGAAGAAGAAACTATTGACGAATTGCTTGCAATTCTAAAAGCAGAATTCGAAGAAGAAAATGAGGAAGTTTTCGACAAAACCGAAGACAAAACTGAAGAACCCGAAGATGAGAAATAAAACAATTGGTTACATGTTAGATGTATAACCAACTATCAAATCACGTTCCGGTTTAATTGAGTGGTAATGCAACATTACCCACAAAATATCTAAAATTTTTATATAAATATATGTCCATAAGATTAAGCAAAGCCTGCAAAGATTTAAATGTCGGAATGACTACCGCCATTGAGTTTTTGGCAAAAAAAGGTCATAAACTTTCCGTCGACCCTAATTTAAAGTTGTCGGACGATTTACATCTTTTACTTGCAAAAGAATTTAACAAAGATATGGCTCTGAAAATGGAATCAGAGCGATTGAGTCAGGAACGTCATTTGAAAGAAAAGGCAGAAACTGTGGCTTTGGAAGGCTACATCAACATTAAACCTGTAGAAAAACCTGCGGAGAAACCGGTTATTAAACCTGTTGAAGTTCTGCATACAACACTATCGAAAGATCAAATTCCTCACATCAAATCTGTTGGTCATATCGATCTGGATGCTTTAAACAAGCCAGCCGAATCAAAAGCTGTTCAACCAAAGGAAGAGCCCAAAAAAGAAGAAACTGTAAAACCTGAGCCCGAAGCAGAAAAAACTGTTGAAGTTAAAGCTGAGGCCAAAATTGAAGCTGCCGCACCTATCCTCAAAGAGGAGGTTAAGGAAGTTAAAGAAGTTAAAGAGGTTAGCGAAGTTAAGGAAACTATTGAAGTTGTTGAAATTGATAAAAATCCGATAGAACCAATACTGGCTGAAAAAGAAACTATCAAAGCAGAAGAGCCACAGATAGAAAAGCCTCGCTTGGTGCTTACAAAAAATGAAGCTGTAAAACAAAATCAGGAACAGAAACCTACTGAGAATAAAACAGTTGAAACAAAAACAGAAGAGACAAAACCAGAAGAAGTTGTAACTGCAACAACTGATGACAATACTGAAGAAGAAATCTTTAAAATAGGATTTGCGTCTATTGATAAAGCACCTGTTGTCATCGGAACCATTGATTTGGAATTACTCAATCAAAGCACTCGCCCAAAACCTAAAACCAAGGAACAAAAGCGAAAAGAAAGAGAAGAAAAAAACCGACCCGGCGGTGAAACAAAAAAACTTGTAATGCCAGGTGACAAGAAAGCAACACTTTCGGGAAGCCCCGAAAGCATTGCTGCTAAAAAGAAAAAAAGAGAAAGATTTACAAATCAGAAAGTTGATATTAACCGCGTAGAACAAGCAACTACAGGTGCGAGTGGATTGGCTCACCCTAAAAAAGTGACCAACACTGCCAACACAACGAACGCAGCACGTCCGAATAAAGACAGGCTGAAAAAACCGTTGAAAACTGTTGTCAACGAAGAAGAAGTACAGAAACAGATAAAAGAAACATTGGCCAGATTGGCAAGTGGAAACAAAAAAGGTAAAGGAGCTAAATACCGACGCGACAAACGCGAAAGTGTAAACGCACGTCAACACGAACAGGCTCAGCGCGAACGCGATGAAGAAAGCGTACTGAAACTTACCGAATTTGTAACTGCAAGCGAGTTGGCAGTAATGATGGACGTTACAGTAAATCAGGTTATTGCAACCTGTATGAGTATTGGCATGATGGTATCTATCAACCAACGACTCGATGCAGAAACCATCAACATTGTAGCTGAAGAATTTGGTTTTTCTACCGAATTTGTAAGTGCCGATGTTATCGAAGCTATTGGCGAAGAAGAACCTGATGCAGAAGAAGATTTGGTACCAAGAGCTCCGATCGTAACCGTTATGGGTCACGTCGATCATGGTAAAACTTCTCTGCTCGACTACATTCGTAAAACAAATGTTATTGCAGGCGAAGCAGGTGGTATCACACAGCACATAGGAGCCTATAACGTTAAGCTCGAGAACGGACAACGTATCACATTCCTTGACACTCCGGGACACGAAGCATTTACGGCCATGCGTGCACGTGGAGCGAAAGTAACAGACATTGCTATTATCATTGTAGCAGCGGACGATAACGTAATGCCTCAAACCACCGAAGCTATTAATCATGCCTCGGCTGCTAACGTACCAATGATTTTTGCAATTAACAAAGTAGATAAACCAGGCGCTAATCCTGAAAAAATCAAGGAAACACTTGCACAGATGAACTATCTGGTGGAAGATTGGGGTGGAAAATATCAATCGCAGGATGTATCAGCAAAACAAGGATTAGGTATCGGCGAGCTACTCGAAAAGGTACTGCTGGAAGCTGAAATGCTTGATTTAAAAGCAAATCCTAACAAACGTGCAGTCGGTTCGGTTATCGAATCTTCGCTCGACAAGGGAAGAGGTTATGTTTCAACTATTCTGGTACAAAACGGAACATTAAGAGTAGGTGATGTAGTATTAGCAGGTATTAGCTTTGGTAAAGTTAAAGCTATGTTTAACGAACGTAATCAACGTATTACAGAAGTAAAACCAGGCGAGCCTGCATTAATTCTCGGATTAAACGGAGCTCCTCAGGCAGGCGACAATTTCAACGTAATGAACAGCGAACACGAAGCACGGGAAATTGCCAACAAACGTGAACAGTTACAACGAGAACAAAGTATACGTACAAAGAAACACTTTACGCTCGACGAATTAGGACGTCGTATTGCTTTAGGCGACTTTAAAGAACTCAACATTATCGTGAAAGGTGATGTGGATGGATCAGTTGAAGCGCTTTCGGACTCGTTACTCAAACTATCGACAGAGAATATTCAGATAAATGTAATTCACAAAGCGGTAGGTGCAATTTCCGATTCAGACATTCTGTTGGCAGCTGCATCCAATGCAATTATCTGCGGATTCCAGGTACGTCCTACAACTTCGGCACGCAAAATGGCCGACAAGGAAGAAATTGATGTTCGTCTTTACTCCATCATTTACGATGCAATTGAAGAAATCAAATCGGCCATGGAAGGTATGCTTTCTCCTGAAATCAAAGAAGAAATTACTGCAACGGTAGAAATACGTGAAGTATTTAAAATCACAAAAGTGGGTACCGTTGCCGGATGTTTGGTTCGCGAAGGAAAGATCAAACGAAGCAATAAAATCCGTATCATACGCGATGGAATTGTGGTGTACACCGGCGAACTGGATTCTCTGAAACGCTTCAAGGATGACGTAAAAGAAGTAGGAACAAACTACGAATGTGGTTTAAATATCAAAGGCTATAACGACATACGCGTAGGCGATATGATTGAAAGTTTTGAAGAAACAGAAGTAAAAAAGACCTTGTAATAAGTCAATAAAAAACAACTAAAAAGAATGCCGGATTCAAAAGCTGAATCCGGCATTCTTTTTTTGCAAGCATAATGAATATGATAATCATTTGCAAACCTCACAAAAAAACCACTCAATCCCCAAAGGGTGAGTGGTTTTTTTATCAAATGTATGTTTCTACCGTTTCAAACCGTAAAAAAATCCGATTGAACCTTAAGCATTTTTGGCTTTAAGCACGATAGCTTTGAAAGCTTCCGGATGATTCATTGCTAAATCGGCCAATACTTTGCGGTTCATTTCGATACCAGCTTTGTGTAAAGCTCCCATCAATTTTGAATACGACATTCCTTCCAAACGTGCAGCAGCATTGATACGCTGAATCCATAAAGCACGGAAGCTGCGTTTTTTGCTTTTACGGTCGCGATAAGCATATTGCAACCCTTTTTCCCAAGTATTCTTGGCTACAGTCCACACATTACGGCGACCGCCATAATAACCTCTGGTGAGACTTAAAATTCTTTTTCTTCTTTTACGTGAAGCAACGTGATTTACTGATCTTGGCATAATTAAAATGATTTGTGAATGTTAGCGCCATACTTTATGTACGAACTTGAAGCTAAAACACTCTGATTTTTTGACTAAGAAAAACTTGTTTAAATGTATAACTTCAACTATTATTTCAAGCAAAGCATTTCTTTAACGTTAGTCAAGTCTGTCTTGCATACAAGTGCAGAATGAGTAAGGTTACGTTTTTGCTTTGTTGTTTTTTTAGTCAGAATGTGACTTTTAAAAGCATGTTTTCTTTTAATCTTTCCTGATCCGGTAAGGGTAAACCTTTTTTTGGCACCGGAGTTAGTTTTCATTTTTGGCATTGTTACTATATTTAATTTATATAAAAAATCCTTTGTTATTTTGTCTTTTTAGGCGAGAACATAATTATCATTCTCTTGCCTTCAAGCTGAGGCAGCTGATCTACCTTTGCATAATCCTCCAAATCGTTGGCAAAACGTGCTAAAAGCACTTCACCCTGATCTTTAAAAAGAATGGAACGACCTTTAAAGAAAACGTAAGCCTTCACTTTGCAACCTTCTTTTAAAAACTCCTGTGCATGTTTCAACTTAAAGTTGTAATCATGTTCATCGGTTTGAGGTCCGAACCTGATTTCTTTTAAAATTACCTTTGTCGATTTCGCCTTGGCTTCTTTTTCTCGTTTCTTTTGATTATACAAAAATTTCTGATAATCAACAATTTTACAAACAGGCGGCACCGCATTTGGCGAAATTTCCACCAAATCCAATTCGAGTTGATCAGCAATTCGCATGGCTTCTTCAAATGTAAAAATGCCCTGTTCAACGTTGTCTCCTACCAAACGTACTTCTTTAAGCCCCTTTATTTTTTCGTTTATTCTGTTGGGTTGTTCTTTCTCTCTACCCCTCTGAGGCCTGATGGTTAATTGCTTAGCTATTGTTTGTTTCCTCCCTAAATTAAATTGTGAATTAAAAGCTGTTTTGCATTTTTGAGCGCGCAAATATAATACATTTTTTTGGATTACACATACTGTCACTCAAATTATTATAAAAATTGAAGCAAAATATTTTTAATCATCAAAAACTCTTGCTTTTGTGTAAAAAAAAGAGTACTTTTGCTGCACTTTTTTGAAAAAGAAAGTGTGATGGGAAATTAAGCGACTGATCACTTAATAACGAACGCTTAAATTTTGAGTAACACAAATTATTTTAAACAAATGAAAACATTTGAATTAAAAGGTTCAGTAAGAGCTGACCTTGGTAAAAAAGCTTCGAAAGCAGAGCGCGTATCAGAAAATGTACCATGCGTACTGTACGGTGGCGCCAACAACGTTCACTTCACTGCAACAGCCAGCGATTTACGTAAATTGATCTATTCTCCAGACGTATTTGTTGTACAGTTGGACATCGACGGACAGAAATGCAACTCTATCATGAAAGCGCTTCAGTTCCACCCTGTTACCGACAAGGTTTTACATATCGACTTCTTACAGGTTACAGAAGACAAACCTGTTGTTGTTGAAATTCCTGTTAAACTCGAAGGATTGGCAGAAGGTGTAAAAGCCGGGGGTAAATTAGCGTTAGAAATGCGTAAACTGAAAGTGAAAGGTTTATACAATCAAATTCCTGAACGCATCGTTATCGATGTTACAAGCTTAGGTTTAGGAAAATCTATTCAGGTAGGCAATGTAACTGCTGAAAATCTTGAAATTCTGAATGCTAAAAACGCCGTTGTTGCACAAGTTAAATTAACAAGAGCTGCCCGTGGTGCTGCTGCTTCAGCCGCTGCTGCAGGCAAAAAATAATTTTTCGAATGAAATACTTAATTGTAGGATTGGGTAATATTGGTAACGAATACCACAATACCCGCCACAACATAGGATTCACAATATTGGACGCTTTTGCTAAAGCGTCCAATGTTTTTTTTAGTGAGAACCGTTACGGAGCTACCTGCGAAGTAAAACTGAAAGGTCGTACGCTTATTTTGCTGAAACCTTCAACTTTTATGAACCTGAGCGGCAACGCGCTTCGCTATTGGATGCAAAAAGAAAAAATCGAAATCGAAAACGTTTTGGTGATTGTAGACGACATAGCTCTGCCATTTGGCACTTTGCGGCTCAAGCCACAAGGATCGGATGCCGGACATAACGGACTGAAAAACATTCAGGAAATACTTGGACATAATAATTATGCCCGATTGCGATTTGGCATTGGCAATGATTTTGCCAAAGGCCGACAGGTGGAATATGTGCTTGGCAAATGGACCGAAGAACAAACTGCAGCTCTACCTGAACGTGCCGACCGCTGCATCGAAATAATTCAGAGCTTTTGCCTTGCCGGTATGCAGCTCACAATGACTCAGTTTAACGGCAAGTAAGATCTATTGACAATTAATAATTAACAGTTTAAAATCAGTGATCTGTCTATAATATCACATTGATTTATTAGCACATTGGCAAATTGACTTATTGGCATATTTTCACATTGGCATATTGGCACATTAACTTGTTGGCATATTAGCATATTAAATTTATGAAAACAGAAGTACGCATAGATAAATGGTTGTGGGCAGTTCGTTTATTTAAAACGCGCACCCTGGCTGCCGAAGCCTGTAAAAAGGGAAAAGTAATCATACAAAACGTTCAGGTGAAACCTTCGCGCAATGTGAAGGTTGGCGACGTGGTATGCATCAAGCGAAACCCTATTCTTTTTTCGTTCAAAGTAATTGCTTTGGCCGAAAACAGGATGAATGCCAAGCTGGTTGCAGGATTTATGGAAAACGTAACCACAGCCGATCAGCTCGAACTTATTGAACTGGCTAAACTTGCCGGACAATCAGGACGCGACCGGGGCACAGGCCGACCAACCAAAAAAGAACGTCGCGACATTGAGGAATTCACTGAGCCAATATTTATGGACGATGATGGAGACTGGGATTTTGACTCCGCGGATTCATAAAAACAGACATTCAACATCTCGTTTTTCATTCTTTTTTTGTAGCATCATACTACAAACCATAACCGTTCCGTTTTCAAAACAAAAGTAAGAATTTATGTTTATCGCCCACAAACTTAGAAAAGAAAATATCTGCGAATACCTGTTGTATATGTGGCAGATAGAAGACTTGATCCGTGCATTTAATTTAAACATCGACACCATTAACGAGCGTATTATTTCAAATTACCCGGTAAAAGATGAGGCTGAACGAAAATCGCTTTACGAATGGTACGAAAGTTTGATTGAAATGATGCGACTTGAAAACATTCAGGAAAAAGGTCATTTGCAACTCAATAAAAACATTATCATTGATCTGAATGACTTCCATGAACTACTCATTAAATCGGGAAAAGCTCCGGCTTATAATGCCAAATTTTTCCATGTACTCCCTTTTATAAGTCAACTTCGCACCAAGGGTGAGGCCGGACTGAGCGACCTTGAACTTTGCTTCAATTTCATGTATGGCATCATGGTATTAAGGTTGAAAAAAACAGAAATTTCTCCCGAGACGCTTCAAACACAAACCGAGATAAGTAAATTTCTGGTACTGCTTGCCCGCAATTATCAGCTGAACAAAAACGGTGAGCTTGACCTTGAATCGTAGATTTCAGGAGACTGAAGTTTTTATATTTTTAAGTTTCAGAAAAAAAGCGTATTTTTGAAGCGTTGTTTTACATGAAACATTCATCCTAAAAACTATATAAAAATGAAAGGTATTGTTCTCGCCGGGGGATCCGGTACTCGTTTATATCCTGTCACTAAAAGTATCTCAAAACAAATCATTCCGGTTTACGATAAACCGATGATATATTACCCTTTATCCGTTTTAATGCTTGCCGGCATTAAAGAAATCCTGATCATTTCTACGCCACAGGACATACATTTGTATGAAAATCTGCTTGGAAATGGCGATGATTTAGGCATCAAACTCGTTTACGCCATACAACCTTCGCCCGATGGACTGGCTCAGGCTTTTATCATTGGCGAAGAATTTATCGGCGACGATAGTGTTTGTATGGTACTTGGCGACAATATTTTCTACGGATTTGATTTTACACGCACGCTACGCGAAGCAGCCCAACTCAAAGATGGCGCAACTGTTTTCGGGTATTATGTAAACGATCCCGAACGTTACGGCGTTGCCGAATTTGATGCGAACGGCAAAGTACTCAGCCTCGAAGAAAAGCCACTTCAACCAAAATCGAATTATGCTGTAACAGGTTTGTATTTTTACAGCAACGATGTGGTAAAAAAATCGAAAGGCCTGAAGCCATCGAAACGTGGTGAACTTGAAATCACAGACCTTAACCGTTTGTACCTTGAAGAAGAACGCTTAAGTCTGAAAATGATGGGACGCGGCATGGCATGGCTCGATACTGGCACACACGACAGTTTGCTTGAAGCTTCAAACTTTATTGCCACCATCGAAAACCGCCAGGGATTGAAAATTGCCTGTCTGGAAGAAATTGCTTTCCGCAACGGATATATCAATAAAGAACAACTGCTGAAATTAGCCGAACCGCTGAAGAAAAATCATTACGGCGAATATCTTATAAAAATTGCCAACGAAGTAAATTAGTATTGAATGGAAATTATAAAAACTCCGATTGAGGATTTAATCATTATAAAACCCCGCGTATTCGAGGATGCGCGTGGTTTCTTTTTTGAATCGTACAGCGAATTAAAATTCAACGAAGCCGGCATTAATATTAAATTCTGCCAGGACAATCAATCAAAATCGGGTTACGGAGTGATACGTGGTCTGCATTACCAACTCCAACCGCACAGCCAATCGAAGCTTGTGTCGGTCATCAAAGGAGCAGTCTGGGATGTGGCCGTAGATTTGAGAGCCTCCTCTCCCACTTTCGGACAATGGTACGGAGTTGAACTCACCGAAGAAAATCACTTGCAGTTTCTCGTCCCACAAGGTTTTGCACACGGATTTTCTGTTCTGAGCGAAACAGCCATTTTCTCGTACAAATGTGATGATTTCTACAATCCGGCTCTGGAAAGAGGTATTATGTACAACGATCCCGCGTTGAATATCGATTGGAAAATTCCGGCTGACAAAGCCCTTATTTCGGAGAAAGATACTAAACATCCCTTATTTATTCATGCCGAAAAAAACTTCTGAAATAATGAATATTCTAATAACAGGAAGCAAAGGACAACTCGGAAACGAAATGCAGCTGGCAGCCGTTCGATATCCACAGTTCGGTTATATTTTTACTGATATCGACGAACTGGATATTTGCGACAAAGCTGCACTTGAAGCTTTTGTAAAAGCAAATGCAGTGGATGTAATTGTGAACTGCGCGGCCTATACGGCTGTAGATAAAGCAGAGGATGATGTGGAGCTGTGCTACAAAATCAATCGTGATGCTGTGGAAAATATAGCATTGGTTGCTTCGGCCAATGGATTGAAAGTGATCCATGTATCGACTGATTATGTTTTTGATGGTACCAACTACATGCCATACACCGAAGACCAGGCTGTTTGCCCTGCCAGTGTTTATGGAAAATCGAAACTCGCCGGCGAAGAAGCGCTGACTGCCAACCTCAAAAACGCTGTTATTATCCGTACCTCATGGCTTTATTCATCGTTTGGAAACAACTTTGTGAAAACGATGATCAAACTCGGAACAGAGCGCGATGCGTTGAACGTAATTTTCGACCAGGTGGGAACGCCCACTTATGCAGCAGACTTAGCAGAGGCTATACTTCAAATAGTAAGCGCCGAATCGTTTGTGCCGGGCATTTATCACTTCTCCGACGAAGGCGTGTGCAGTTGGTACGACTTTACAAAAACAATTCACCGCCTCAGCGGTATCACTTGCAACGTGCAACCCATCGAGAGCAAAGATTATCCTACACGCACTCCACGCCCCCATTACAGTGTACTGAACAAGTCAAAAATAAAATCGACCTACAACATTCTGATTCCACACTGGGAGGAAAGTTTGATAAAATGTATTGAAGTACTAAACTCAAAATAAACTATACAAAAAGCGCGAACCGGACATTGACTTCGATTCGCGCTTTATATTGCTAATGTATTTGTCAAGATTAAACTCCCAATACGATATTAGCATCAATATTCAGTTTTTTACTTATTTCTCTAGCCTCCTGACTTTGACATCTTTTTGATTCATATTTTATAATACGCTATATATCAAT
>JAEAMG010000276.1_pt1 | contig 71142 bp, 56 predicted proteins | sample 8958741 | NCBI WGS metagenome assembly JAEAMG01 (sample SAMN16933256, study PRJNA681125) | bioreactor sludge metagenome | isolation source: anaerobic bioreactor treating anionic surfactant - SDBS | place: India: Bengaluru | collected 2019-02-28 | reverse complement strand
AGAGTACGGTTGCGCTTCTTAGCCACAAATCGCTGCCGCTCGCTACGGTTTTGCCAGGTGCTGTACCAGTACTATCTCACATCGGTTTTACTGCCGCCTTCATACGTTGAGGCAATACCTGTGCAGGCCCTTTTTCCATCAACCCCAGCACCACCTGCAGCGCCATGGCGACGGCGCCGACGATGAACACCACGTCGCCGAAGGTACGTACCCAGCGCAGGTTCTGCAACAGCGGCTGCTGCATGAATGCCTCGCTGCGCGCATACCACAGACCTTCCGTCACGCTGGCGTGGAACTGGATGATGCCAATCGGCAGCAAGCTGGTAAAGAGCATCAGCACCAGGCCCGCGTTCAAGCCCCAGAACGCCGTCTTCATCAACGCCGGGCTGAAGCGGTAATCGGGCCGCAAATAGCGCAGCACCAGCAAGGTAAAGCCCAGCGCCAGGAAGCCGTACACGCCGAACAGCGCCGCATGCGCATGCGTCGCGGTGGTATTGAGTCCCTGGATGTAATACAGCGCCACGGGCGGGTTGATCATGAAGCCGAAGACACCGGCGCCCAGCATGTTCCAGAAGGCGACGGCGACAAAGCACATCATCGGCCAGCGCAACTGCTCCATCCACGGCGCGCGCGCTTTCAGGCGCCAGTTCTCCCAGGCCTCGTGGCCCAGCACGATCAGCGGCACCACTTCGAGCGCGCTGAAGCTCGCGCCGATGGCCATCACGGGCGTGGTGGTGCCGGAAAAGTACAGATGGTGGAAGGTGCCGGGTATGCCGCCCAGCATGAACAGCGAGGCCGACGCCAGGCTGGCCGTCGTGGCCATGCGCACCGACACCAGGCCCAGGGTCGAGAAGATGAAGGCCAGCGCCGTGGTGGCGAACACTTCAAAGAAGCCTTCCACCCACAGATGCACCACCCACCAGCGCCAGTACTCCATCACCGACAGGTGCGTGCGTTCGCCGTAGAACAGGCCGGCGCCATAGAACAGGCCGATGGCGCCCACGGACGCGGTCAGCAGCGCCAGCAGGTTCCTGTCGCCGCCCGGCTGGCGCAGGGCTGGCACGACGCCGCGCAGCATCAGCACGAGCCACAGCAAGATACCGACAAACTTGCCGATCTGCCACAAACGTCCCAGGTCCACATATTCATAGCCCTGGTGGCCCAGCCAGAAATTCCACTCGGGCGGCATCACTTGCGCAATGGCCAGGTAGTTGCCGATAAACGAGCCGACGACGACAGCGACCAGGGCCCAGAACAGCACGTCGACGCCCAGGCGCTGCCACTTGGGATCCTTGCCGCCATTGATCAGGGGTGCCAGGAACAGACCGGCGGCCAGGAAGCCCGTGGCGATCCAGAACAGCGCGGCCTGGATATGCCAGGTGCGCGTGAGCGCATACGGGAACCAGCGCGACACGTCGATGCCGTAGAACTGCTGCCCTTCCACCGTGTAGTGCGCCGTGAATCCGCCGATGAAGACCTGGAAGATGAACAGCGCCACCACCAGGAACAGATATTTTCCCAGTCCCCGCTGCGAGGGCGTGAGCGCAAACGTCGTCAAAGGATCGCGCGCGCCGGGCGTCGGCAGCGCTTCGTCATGGTCGCGCAAAAAGGCCCAGCCCCAGACGAGGAAGCCCACGCCGGCCAGCAGCACCACCACGCTGGCGACCGACCAGACGAGGTTTTCGCCGCTGGGCTGGTTGCCGATCAGCGGTTCATGCGGCCAGTTGTTCGTATAGGTCACTTTCTGGCCCGGACGTTCGGTAGCGGCGGCCCACGCCGTCCAGAAGAAGAACTGCGTCATCTGCGCGCGCCGCTCGGCGCTGGGCAGGGTGTTTTCCTTCATGGCGAAATGCTCGCGGCTGGCGTGCAGCGCAGGCGCGTCGGAGAACAGCTGGTCGTAATAGTGCGCCGTGTTGGCGATGGCTTGCACGCGGCGCGCCGACAGGCGCAGCACTTGCGCATCATCGGTACGGTTGCCGCGGTATTCCATCTTGAGCGCTTCGCGCAGCGCCGCCTGCGCGGGGCCGTCGAGCGCCGCGTACGCCTTGCCATGCTGCTCGTGCGCGGCCAGTTCCAGCCAGGCCGTCAGTTCACGGTGCAGCCAGTCGGCCGTCCAGTCGGGCGCCTGGTAGGCGCCGTGGCCCCAGATGGAGCCCAGCTGCATGCCGCCCACCGATTGCCAGGCCGTCTGGCCGTCGAGGATGCCCTCGCGGTCGAACAGTTGCCGGCCATCTTGCGCCAGCACTTGCGCGGGAATGGGCGGCGCCTGCCGGTAGACTTCCGTGCCGTAGTAGCCGAGCAGCGAAAACGTCACGATCAGCACACCGATCAGGGTGAACCAGAGTTTTTTATAGGGACCCATGGGTCTTTCCTTTGTCAGTGCACCACGGCCGGCGCAAAGCGCTCGAACAGGATATTGTTTTCAGTATGGATGTGCGCCATCAGGTCGGCACGGAAGGTGCGCAAGCCCGTGTACAGCGCGCGCCAGGTGGTGCAGGCGCCAGCCGGCGCGGTGATATCGTTCGTCATCGCCTCCATCGCGCGCAGGGCCACGCCATGGTCATCGTGCTCCATGCGCATCACGTTGATGGGCGCGCCGGCCCGCGGGCCCTGGCCGCGCACGATCATCGGGAACAGCACATCTTCTTCCTTGCGCATATGGCTTTCCAGCTCCTGCGCCATGGCCGACAGGTGTTCCGCCAGCCCGTGCGGACAGTCGGCGCGGTCGCCATGTACCTGCTCGACCTTGCGCGCCAGGCGTATCAGCTCGGGCAACTGCTCGCGGTGCACGGCGTGATAGCGCGCCAGGATGTGTTCCACCAGTTCGGTGGCCGGGGCGTCCTGCCAGTCACGCTCGCCGCTGGTATCTGCGCGCTCTGCCAGCAGCCGCAGTTCCTCGACGATGGGCGCCGTGTCCACGCCGGCCGCAGCGGCCGCCGCGCGCAGGGTCTTGTTGCCGCCGCAGCAGAAATCCAGGCGGTGCGCATCGAACAGGCGCGTGGCGCCAGGGATGCGGCGGGCCAGCTGGCCCAGGGATAACTCGATCATTTCCATAACAGTTCCTTGAGGATGAATAGGTAGATTTAATGCACGGCGCCCGCGTGGTAGACGCCGGGCACGGGTTCGCCAGTCACTTCCAGCACGCCCACGGCGCCCTTGCCGGCGCGCGACAAGGCATGGTCGACCAGCAGATAGCTGCCCGGGTGCTGCACCTTGAGTTCGACGATGGTCGCGCCGCCCGGTGCCACCAGGGTGGTTTGCACGTCGTGTTTCGGGCTGCTGATCGAGCCTTCGCTATACACCTTGTCGAAGATCTCGCCGATGATGTGGAAGGACGAAATCTTGTTCGGGCCGCCGACGCCGAAATAGATGCGCACCGTCTCGCCGACTTTCGCCTGCAATTTATGCGTCTTGCTCAGGGCGCCCACTTCGCCATTGAAGACGTAGTAGTCGGGCAGCTCATTGGCCATTTTTTCCAGGTTCGCTTCCTGATGCACGGGAGCGCCATGCGGACGTCCCGTATACATCTCGCCCTGCATCACGTAATACTCGCGGTCCACCTTCGACAAGCCGCCTTCCGGTTCGACCAGGATCATGCCGTACATGCCGGCCGCGATATGCTGCGGCACCAGCGGCGTGGCGCAGTGGTAGACGAACAGCCCCGGATTGAGCGCCTTGAAGGTGACGGTTTTTTCCTGCCCCGGCGCGACCTGCGTGTGCTGTCCGCCGCCATGGCCGCCCGTCACGGCGTGCAAATCGATCGAGTGGATCATCTTGCTGTCCTTGGCGTTGAACAGGGTCAGTTCCACCGTGTCGCCCACCTTCGCGCGCAGCATGGGGCCAGGCACTTGCCGGTTGAAGGTCCAGTACGTAAAAGTGGTGCCGTCATCGAGCTTGCCCGGCAATTCCACCGTCTCCATGCGGTACTTGAGCAACTGCGGCGCGCGCGCGCCGACGGCGACGGGAACCTGCGCCGGGTTGGCCGCCACGCTGACGGCCGACGGATCGGGGCCGCGCATCGGCGACGGCGCGGGTGTGTACAGGGCCAGCGCGGCGGCCTGGCTGGACTCGCTGGCAGTGCTGCCGGCGGCGGCAGCCTTCGGTGCCCCGGCTTCGGCCAGCGACGTGCCGGCGACTTCCAGCTTGCCTTCCATGCCGATCTGGCGGTGGCCGGGAATCGAGCAGTAATAGGTGAACGTGCCGGCGCGCGTGACCTTGAAGCGCACGCTGGTGCTGCCGCTATTGGCGCTGAATTTGGCGGATGCCACGTTGAGCTCCGGGATCAGCAGGTCGTGCTCGGCGCCTTCGCCGCTTTTCAGCACCAGTTCGACCGTATCGCCCACCTTGGCCGCCAGCACCGGGTTGACCTGGCCCTTGGCGTCGATGAAGACCATCTTGCCGTCGACGATATTGGTTTGCAGTTCATAGCGCTTGAGCGTCGCAGCGGCGGAGGATTGGCTGGCAGCGGCAGCGCTGGCCGGCAGGCTCGCCTGGGCTTGCACGGACAGGGGCATGGCCAGGACACAGACGGCGGCGGCAATGGCGCGGAGGGAGGGAGTCGTTTTCATCAAGCTTTCCTTGGTCTTGTATGCCGGTTCGGCACACTTATCTAGGCAATCCGTGTGCCAGGAAAAACTTGTTTTAAATCAACGATTTGAAAAATGCAGGGTCGGTATGACCCTGTTTAAGCAGGGTTCGTTGTACCCTGCATGGTACTTATGACCACCACTGCCATCCACCTGCTGTTACTCACCGACCTGGTCGCCGACCTGCCCGTGGCCGTGCGCCTGCAGCGCCTGGTGGGCAGCCTGCGCGCCCACTTCGGCTGCGAGGCCGTGGCCTTGCTCAAGCTCGATGGCGAACACCTGCGCCCCGTGGCGATGGCCGGCCTGGCCAGCGACGCGCTGGGGCGCCGCTTCGCCGTCGCCGACCACCCGCGCTTGGCCGCCATCCTGCAGCGGCGCGGCGTGCTGTGCTTCCATCACGACAGCTCCCTGCCCGATCCCTACGATGGCCTGATCGCCGAACGGGCCGGCGAGCCGCTGCCCGTGCACGACTGCATGGGCATGGCGCTGGACCTGGAAGGCGAACGCTGGGGCGTGGTCACGCTCGATGCGCTGCAGGTGGGTACCTTCGACGCGCGCGCGCAGCGCGACCTGGGCGAGCTGGCCTGCGCCATCGAGGCGGCCGTGCGCGTGACCCGCCTGGAAACGGAAATCCGCGCCCTGCGCCTGTCGGGCGGCGCCATGCAGGCCGACGCGCAAGCGCCGCGCGAGGAACACGACTTCGTCGGCCAGAGCGGCGCCATCATGCAGCTGCTGCACGAATTGCAGGTGGTGGCCGAATCGGATCTGCCCGTGCTGTTGCTGGGAGAGACGGGCGTGGGCAAGGAACTGTGCGCGCACCGCCTGCACCGGCTGTCGCGCCGCGCCGGCAAGCCGCTGATCCACGTCAATTGCGCGGCCTTGCCCGAGTCCCTGGCCGAAAGCGAATTATTCGGCCATGTGCGCGGTGCGTTTTCCGGCGCCGTCAGCGACCGGCCTGGCCGTTTCGAAGCGGCCGAGGGGGGCACGCTGTTTCTCGATGAAGTGGGAGAATTGCCGCTGTCGATACAGGCCAAGCTGCTGCGCACCCTGCAAAATGGCGAAATCCAGCGCCTGGGCGCGGACCGGCCTCGCCGGGTCAACGTGCGCGTGATCGCCGCCACCAACCGCAGCTTGCGCGAGCATGTGCGAGACGGCACGTTCCGCGCCGACCTGTATCACCGTTTATCCGTGTATCCCGTGCCGATTCCGCCGCTGCGCGAACGGGGCAACGACGTGCTGCTGCTGGCCGGCGGTTTCCTGGAACTGAACCGCGCGCGCCTGGGCCTGCGCAGCCTGCGCCTGTCCGCAGCGGCGGAAAACGCGCTGTGCCACTACCGCTGGCCGGGCAACGTGCGCGAACTCGAACATGTGATCAGCCGGGCCGCGCTGAAAGCGGTGATCCGCGGCGCGAACCGCAAGGACATCGTGACCCTGGAAACGGATATGCTCGACCTCGATGCGCTGGAAGCGCCGGCCGGCACGGATGCGCAGCCGCCAGTGCCAGTCGCGTGCGGCACGCCGGCGGCGCCGCTGCTGTCGATGCATCAGATCGTGGAAGCGAGCCAGCGCCAGGCCATCCGCCAAGCGCTGGCCCTGCATCAGGATAACTGGGCCGCTGCCGCGCGCCAGTTGGGGCTGAACGCCAGCAATTTGCATAAGCTGGCGCGCCGGGTGGGACTGAAAGCCTGAGCCGGGCTAAAGCTCAGCGGTGAATCACCAGGGTGGTCGGCAGGCTGTGCAGGTAGGCGGCCAGGTCCTTGATATCCTGGTTGCTCAGCGGTTTCACCTGGCCCGTCATGATGGCGTTGTTGCGGCCATTGGCCTTGTCGCCCCGTTTATACGCCGTCAAGGCGTGTTCCAGGTAATCCTTGTGCTGGCCCGCCAGTTTCGGGTACGAGGGGTCGATGGGCGAACCATAATCCTTGCCGTGGCAGGTGGCGCAGCTGTATTTTTCGGCCAGAGCCTTGCCCGTATTGATATTGCCGGCGGCGCTGGCGCCGAACGAGACGGTGGCGCAAACGAGGGCGGCGAGTAGTGTTTTCATCTGGCTGATCCTCAGTTCGGCTTGGCTTGTTGCGCATAATACGCGGCGACATCGGCGATATCCTGGTCCGACAGGCTGCTGGCGATGCCCTTCATGCTGGGGTGCTTGCGATCGCCCTTCTTGTAGGCTTGCAGCGCATTTTCGATATATTTTGCCGGCTGGCCGCCGATCATCGGCACCTGGAACACTTCGGGGAAGGTCGCCTTGTAACCGGGAATGCCGTGGCAACCGATACACATTTCCACCTTGGCAGTCGCTGCCTTGGCGTTTCCTACAATGTCAGCCGCTGTGACGGCATTTGCTATGCCGGCAAGCACGAGAAGTGCAAATATTTTTTTCATAGTGGCAATGTGAACAAAGGTAATCGGAGAAACGCCAGAGCTGGTTTTTTTTGATCTTATGTGTTGACAATTAAGGTTGACAATTAATCTGCTGCTTGCCGATTCTAGCCAAGATATTCTTGCAAGTCCACCTATAAAACCCGCATTGTAGGCAGGCGGGCACAGCCCGTCCGCGTGGCGGTGCGCCACAGTTCTGTTTATACTCTCCATTTCCCCACTTTGGCAGACCGCTCATGCAAGCACAGCACTCCCAGCAAGGCCAACGCTTCGAAGGTTCCGACAGCTATGTCGCCACCGCCGACCTGAAACTGGCCGTGAACGCGGCGCTGACCCTGCAGCGCCCGCTGCTGATCAAGGGCGAACCGGGCACGGGCAAGACCATGCTGGCCGAGGAAGTGGCGGCCGCGCTGAACATGCCGCTGATGCAATGGCATATCAAATCGACCACCAAAGCGCAGCAGGGCTTGTACGAGTACGACGCCGTGTCGCGCCTGCGCGATTCGCAGCTGGGCGACGAGCGCGTGCGCGACATCCAGAACTACATCGTCAAGGGCGTGCTGTGGCAGGCGTTCACGGCGCCCGAACCGGTGGTGCTGCTGATCGATGAAATCGACAAGGCTGACATCGAATTCCCGAACGACCTGCTGCGCGAACTCGACCGCATGGAATTCTATGTGTATGAAACGCGCGAAATGGTCACGGCGCGCCATCGTCCGCTGGTCATCATCACTTCGAACAACGAGAAGGAATTGCCGGATGCCTTCTTGCGCCGCTGCTTTTTCCATTACATCAAATTCCCGGACAAGGACACGATGGAGCAGATCGTCGCGGTCCACTACCCGCACCTGAAACAGGAATTGCTGGCCCAGGCGCTGCAAACCTTCTATGAAGTGCGCGACGTGCCGGGCCTGAAGAAAAAACCGTCGACCTCGGAATTTCTCGACTGGCTCAAGCTCCTGCTGGCCGAAGACATCCCTGCCGAGGCGCTGCGCAGCAAGGACAATAAAGCCGTGGTGCCGCCGCTGCACGGCGCGCTGCTGAAAAACGAGCAGGACGTGCACCTGTTCGAGCGCCTGATGTTCATGTCGCGTACCAACCGCTAGGGAGCGCCGGTGAACGACATCAGCCCGGACATGGTCTTCGTGCCCCTGGAACTGCACGGCATCCGCCTCGAAGCGCTGGCGCCGCACCACGCGCAAGGCCTGCGCGCGGCGGCCACGGATGGCGAGCTGTGGAATCTGCGCGTCACCTCCGTGCCCGAGCCGGAGCAGGTGGACCAGTATATTTTCAAGGGCATCGAAATGCGCCCTTCGCGCTTCGCCTTTGCCGTCATCGACGTGGCCAGCGGCGAGGTGCTCGGCACCACCAGCTACCACGACGTGCTGCCAGCCATTGGCCGCCTGGAAATCGGCTACACCTGGTATGCGCAGCGCTGCCAGCGCAGCCACGTCAACACCACCTGCAAATTGCTGCTGCTGGCGCACGCCTTCGACACCCTCGGCTGCGCGCTGGTGGGTCTGCGCACCGATAATTTCAACTACGCCTCGCAGGCGGCCATCGAGCGCCTGGGCGCGAAAAAGGATGGCGTGCTGCGCCACCATGCGCTGCGCCGCGATGGCACCGTGCGCGACACCGTCATGTACAGCATCACACGCGGCGAGTGGCCGGAAATAGCCGCCCATTTGCGCTACAAGCTGGCGCAGCGCCCCATCGCCGCACTGCCTCCCGCAGGAGGTGAAGGGACCGAGGCAGGGACAAAGGAAGCGCCATGCTGATCGATTTCTTCTTCACGCTCAAGGATGCGAAGATTCCCGTCTCGATCAAGGAATTTCTGACGCTGCTTGAAGCGCTGCAAAAGAACGTCATCGGCGCCTCGATGGACGATTTCTATTATCTGTCGCGCCTGACCCTGGTCAAGGATGAAGCCCATTTCGACAAGTTCGACCGCGCGTTTGCGCAGTACTTCAAGGGCGTCAATGCGGCCTTCGAGACGAACGCGGCGATTCCGCTCGACTGGCTGCTGAAACGCATGCAGCGCGAACTGTCCGAAGAGCAGAAGGCGCAGCTGGAAAAATTCGGCTACGACAAGCTGATGGACCGCCTCAATGAACTGCTGAAGGAGCAGAAGGAGCGCCACGAGGGCGGCAGCAAGTGGATCGGCACGGGCGGCACCTCACCGTTCGGCAATGGAGGCACGAATCCGGAAGGCATCCGCATCGGCGGCAAGGGCGGCAACCGCACGGCCGTCAAGGTCTGGGAAGCGCGCAGCTACAAGGATTACGACACCGAGCGCGAACTGGGCACGCGCAATATCAAGGTGGCCTTGCGCCGCCTGCGCAAGTTCGCGCGCGAAGGCGCGGAAGACGAACTGGCGCTCGACGCCACCATCGCCGCCACGGCGAATAACGCGGGCTACCTCGACATCCGGATGCGGCCCGAGCGCAAGAACCGCATCAAGGTGCTGATGCTGTTCGATGTGGGCGGCAGCATGGACGACCATATCGAGCGCACCGAGGAGTTGTTTTCGGCGGCGAAGACGGAATTCAAGAACATGGAGTTTTTTTACTTCCATAACTGCGTCTACGACACCTTGTGGAAGAACAACCGGCGCCGCAACGCCGAGCGCTTCTCCACCTGGGACGTGCTGCGCAAATACCCGCCCGACACCAAGCTGATTTTCGTCGGCGACGCCACCATGAGCCCCTATGAAATCCTGCAGCCGGGCGGCAGCGTCGAATACAACAACGAGGAAGCGGGATCGACGTGGCTGGCGCGCTTTACCCAGGCGTTCCCGAAATTCATCTGGCTCAATCCCGAGGCGGAGGGATTGTGGCAGTACCGCCAGTCGATCGGGGTGATGCGGCAATTGATGAACAACCGCATGTTCCCCCTGTCGATCGACGGGCTGGAACGGGGCATGCGTCTGCTCAGTAAATAAAGTCGCACAACAAAAAGTCCATGGCGGCATGCCGCCGCCATGTCGTACACTGCGGTATAAAACTACCGTGCGGAGCATCTCCGCTGCGGGCGGGTACCATACGCTGACACCAGCCCTGCCCCATCCTGCTGCATCCTGTGCGCGGCCGCCATGGCCGCGACACTGTTCGATTGCGCACATCGTGCGCGCCTTCTGCTCCGGTAGAATCGGCGTATCGCTCTGCGCAAACCATGCACCATCGCTGCACCACGACCTTGCCGCGCCAGCCTCCGTGCTGCCGGCCGGTGCCAGCGCCATTTTCAAAGGAATGAGCATGCAAAGTCTGATCTCGATCGCCGCCGACCTGTCCTGGCCGTTCGCCATTACCCTGGCCTGGGTGGTGGGCGAATTCGGTCACCGCTGGACGGGCCTGCCGCGCATCAGTTTTTACGGCGTGATCGGTTTCGTCCTGGCGCAGACGCAGGTAGGCGTGCTGCCGCAGACGGACGCCGGCCCCATGCTGGTGCTGGCCGACGTGGCCTTCGGCCTGATCCTGTTCGAGGTGGGCTACCGCATCAACCTGCGCTGGCTGAAGAACAACCCGTGGATCGCCGTCACGGGCCTGGTCGAATCCCTGCTGACCTTTGCCGTCGTCTACTTCATCGGCATCGAATTCGGCAGCACCTCGATGACGGCGCTGCTGCTGGCGTCCTTGGCCATGTCAACTTCGCCGGCCACCATCATGCGCGTCATCAACGAGGAACGCAGCTCGGGCCAGGTGACGGAACGCATCGTCCACCTCACCGCCCTCAATTGCGTGCTGGCCGTCTTCACGTTCAACATCATCGTCGGCTTCTGGATGTTCCAGAGCTCCACCGACCTGATCGAGGCGAGCAGCAGCAGCGCCGCCGTGCTGGCCGCCTCCGTGGCCGCCGGCACCGTCTTTGGCATCGTCGTGCCGGCCATGCTGCGCCGCCTGGGCAATATGGCGCAGGACGCCACCGTGGCGTTTGCGCTGTCGGTGATGCTGCTCGTCGCCCTGACCTACACCACCAGCCTGTCGCCGCTCCTGGCCACCCTGACGTTCGGCCTGGTGGCACGCCACCGCCGTGTGGCCTTCAGCCAGGCGCAGCGCAATTTCGGCGCATTGGGCGAGCTGCTGACGGTGCTGCTGTTCGTGTATGCCGCCTCGACCCTGGAATGGGCCAGCGTGACGGCCGGCGCGGGCCTGGCCCTGGCCGTCGTCGGCGGGCGATTGCTGACGAAAGTCGCCGGCGTCGCTGCGTTCTCGCATGTCAGCGGCATTTCCTGGCGCAAGGGCGTGCTGACGGGCGTGGCGCTCACGCCCGTCTCCGTCTTCATCATCCTGCTGCTCGAGCACGCGCGCCAGCACGGCGTGAACTTCGGCGACGAATTGAACGCCCTGGCCGCCATCACCCTGGGCCTGGAACTGATCGGCCCCGTGCTGGTGCAGCGCGTGCTGATGCTGGCCAAAGAAACCCACGAAATCAAGGAGCGCTAAATGCCGCTGGAACCCTTTGGCCAATCGGCCGCGCTGACCTTCGGCGTCGAACTCGAACTGCAACTGGTGAACCTGTCGGACTACGACTTGACGGCCGCCAGTCCCGACCTGCTGCATCTGCTGAATAAAAAACCGTTCCCCGGCAACGTCACGCCGGAAATCACCGAGAGCATGATCGAGATTAACTCCAGCGTGCACACGCATCACGGCCCCCTGCTGGAACAGTTGCAGGAAATCCGCGACACCTTGATCACGGCCGGCGACAAGCTCAATATCGGCATCGCCGGCGGCGGCACGCATCCGTTCCAGCAATGGTCGTCGCAAAAGATCTTTTCCAAGCCACGCTTCCAGGAGATTTCGGAACTGTACGGCTACCTGGCCAAGCAATTCACCATCTTCGGCCAGCACGTGCACATCGGCTGCGCTTCGGGCGACGACGCCATGTTTCTGCTGCACTCGCTGAACCGCTACATCCCCCACTTCATCGCCCTGTCGGCTTCTTCGCCCTACGTGCAGGGACGCGACACCCTGTTCGATTCGGCCCGCCTGAACTCCGTGTTCGCGTTTCCCATGAGCGGGCGCGCGCCGTTTACGCTGAGCTGGGAGCAGTTCTCCAACGAGTACTTCGCCAAGATGGAGAACACGGGCATCATCAAGAGCATGAAGGATTTTTACTGGGATATCCGTCCCAAGCCGGAATTCGGCACCATCGAACTGCGCGTGTGCGACACGCCGCTGACGGTGGAGCGGGCCGCCGCGCTGGCCGCCTACCTGCAGGCGCTGTGCCGCTACCTGCTCGAACGCAAGGAGGTGCCGCCGGTGGAAGACGATTACCTCGTGTATAACTACAACCGCTTCCAGGCTTGCCGCTTCGGCCTCGATGGCGCCATCACGCATCCGAAAACCTACGAAACGATGTCGCTGCGTGAAGACATCATGACCACCCTGCGCAAGATGGAGCCGCACGCCGAGGCGCTGGGCAGCACGCCGGCCCTGAAACACCTGTCGGACGTGGCCAAGCAATGGAGCGATGCGCAATACCTGCGCAAGCAGCACAGCCTGCAGGGCAGCGCCGAGGGCATGGTCGATTCGGCGATCCGCTGTTTTCGCGGCGAGCCGATGAACTATTGACGCTGCTCTGCCTGGTAACGTAGGTCGGATTAGCGGCGGCACGCCGCGTAATCCGACAGCACCACCGGCCGGGCCAACAATGTTGCCGGATTACGGTCCTTCGGACCTCGGCGGCCCCACCTAATCCGACCTACCGCCCCTCAACCCAAAAAACCACACCCCGCCTCTCCCGTCATTTACAGCCCCCACCCCCGCTTGTTACAATAAGTGAGAATGATTCTTATTATTGTTTAAAAATACCAGCCCATCCGGGCCGGCCATGCAAGGGGAACGCGATGCCGCTGGCAGAGCCGCTACAACGCCAGGACATCGCGACACTGTATGCCGACCACCACGGGTGGCTGCAAGGCTGGCTGCGTAAAAAACTCGGCAGCACGGCCTGCGCGGCCGATGTGGCGCAGGACACCTTCATGCGCCTGCTCGACCGCGAGGAAGCCGTCGCCGCGCGCGAACCGCGCGCCTTTCTCGCTACCGTGGCGCAGCGCGTGCTGTTCAACCATTACCGTCGCCAGAAGCTGGAACAGGCTTACCTCGATGCGCTGGCGCAGCTGCCGCCCCTGCATGCGCCATCACCGGAAGAACGCGCGCTGCTGCTGGCCACCGTGTCTGAACTGGACCGCATGCTCGACGGCTTGCCGCCCCCCGTGAAACGGGCTTTCCTGCTACGCCAGCTCGACGAGCTGCCGCAGGAAGACATCGCACGCCAGCTCGGCATCTCGCTGGCCACGGTGAAACGCCATCTGCAGCGGGCCGGCAGCGCCACGCAGGCGTGGCAGCAGCTGCAAACGCAGCACGAGCATCTGCCGCCTGCGGCGCACGCGAGCCTGCTGCGCGCCTGCGTGCAAGCCAACGCGCCGCGCCGCCATGCCATCAAGACCCTGGCCCTGCTGCTGGCCTGCGGCGCCTCGCTGTATGCGTTCGAACGCCGCAGCCCATGGCGCGGCTGGATGGCCGATTACCGCACGGCCGTCAACCAGCGCCGCGTCGTGACCCTCGCTGACGGCACCCGGCTCACGCTCAACACCAGCAGCGCCGTGAATGTCGTTTACGACGGCGCACAACGCCGCATTCAACTGCTGGCCGGTGAAATCTTCATCGCCACCGGCAAAGATGCGGCGCAACGACCGTTCTTCGTCGATACGCCACATGGCAGCCTGCAGGCGCTGGGCACGCGTTTCACGGTGCGCCTGCACGAGCAATACGCCAGCGCCGGCGTGCTCGAAGGCGCCGTCGCCGTGCTGGCCGGCGATGGCGCACAGCGCCTGGTGCTGCATCCAGGCGAGGGCGCGCATTTCGACGGCACGGGCTTGCACCGCCAGGCGCTGGCACCGTATGGCGGCGCCTGGCTCGACGGCATGTTGGTGGCGCGCGACATGCGCCTGGCCGATTTCCTCGCCGAGCTGTCGCGCTACAGCGACCATCCGCTGGGCTGCGCGCCGGCCATCGCCGGCTTGCGCGTGTCCGGTTCCTACCCGCTGGCCGATGTGGGCGCCATCCTCGACGCCGTCAGCGCCAGCCTGCAACTGCGGCGTAATACCGTCACGCGCTTCTGGGGCCATCAGGTGGTGCGCATCGAACTGGCGGCGCGCTGAAAAATATTTTCCGCAAAGTGAGCTGTTTCGCCGTGCTCGCGTGACTTGGTAGACAGGCAGTCTCCATCTTGCGCATCCACGAAAGGTTACATTCCATGCATCACGCTTCGCGTTCCCTCCTTACCCGCACCGTCCTGGCCTGCGCCCTGTCGCAGATCGGCATGGCCCTGGCCCTGGCCCTGCCGGCATCAGCCCTGGCACAAAGCCAGCAAGTACGCGTCTATGGCATTCCGGCCGGCGCGCTCGGTGACGTGCTGACGCGCTTCGGCAGCGACAGCGCCATTTTATTGTCGTTCTCCAGCGAGTCCACGCAAGGCTTGCGCAGCGCCGGCCTGCAAGGCAGCTATGGCGTACAAGACGGTTTCCGCGTGCTGCTGGCCGGCAGCGGCCTGCAAGCCGTGCCGCAATCGAATGGCGGCTACCTGCTGCAAAAGATCCCCGCCAGCGCCAGCGCACCCACGACGGACAGCCGTGGCGTGGCCGTCATGAGCGGCGTCACCGTGGTGGCGGCGGCCGAGCGCAACGCCGCCACCAGCGGCACGGGCAGCTATACGGGCGGCCCTGCCAGCGGCGCCACGGGACTGGCCCTGACGCAGCGCGAAACGCCGCAGTCGCTGACCATCGTCACGCGCCAGCAGATGGATGACCAGAACAGCAACGCCGTTTCCGACGTCATGAAAAACGTCAATGGCGTGAGCGTGCAAAACTATGACAGCGACCGCTGGAGCTTCCAGGCGCGCGGCTTTGCCGTCACCAATTTCCAGTACGACGGCGTGTCGGCCATCTATGACGGCGTCTACGACTGGGGCACGACCAACAGCGACATGGCCATCTATGACCGCATCGAAGTGCTGAAGGGCGCGACGGGGCTGATGAGCGGCTCGGGCGACCCGTCGGCCACCGTCAACATGGTGCGCAAGCGCCCCACCGCCCACTTCGAGGGCTCGGCCACCGTGGGCGCGGGATCGTGGGACAACTACAGAGGCGAAGCCGATATCTCCGGCCCCCTGAACGACAGCCGCACGCTGCGCGGCCGCCTGGTGGGCGCCTACCAGGACAAACACTCCTACCTGGACCGCTACACGCAGCAAAAATCCGTCGCCTACGGCATCATCGAGGCGGACCTGACACAAGTCACCCTGCTGACGGCCGGCTTCACGCACCAGGATTACAAGCCACGCGGCTCGACCTGGACGGGCTTCCCTGTGCTGCTTTCCGACGGCACCCGCACGGATTTCCCCACCGCGTGGAATCCGGCCACGGACTGGAGCCGGCGCGACATGCAGAACACCACGCTGTTCTCGTCGCTCGAACACAGCTTCGCCAACGCGTGGAAATTGACATTGAGCGCCAACCAGCTGCGCAGCAAGCATGACAGCGTGCTCGGTTCGGCCAGCGGCGGCAATCCCAACCCTGTCACAGGCGCAGGCGCGTTTTTCTTCATGGGCAAATACAAGGGCGACCGCCGCCAGACCACCGTCAACGTGGACGCCAGCGGGCCATTCACGGCCTTCGGCCGCCGGCATGAAGCGATGCTCGGCTACTCCACCTCAACGGCCAAGCAGGACGGCCCCGTCTACGAATCGATCTATCCAACCCTCGATGGCAGCTATTTCGACTGGCGCGGCCAGTATGCGGAACCGGCCTTCAAGCGCCTGGGGAACGACAACGACAGCACGCGCCAGAGCGGCCTGTATGGCGCCGTGCGCCTGCATCCCGTCGATGCGCTGTCCGTCATCGTCGGCACGCGCGTCAGCAACTACAAGCAGGAGCAGGACCGCAGCTTCTTCGACCCCAAGAGCGCGCGCATCACCTCGCGCATCGAGGAAAATAACGTCATCACGCCGTATGCGGGCGTCGTGTATGACCTCGACAAAACGTACTCCGTGTTCGGCAGCTACACCAGCATCTTCGCGCCGCAGAGCAACCGCGACGTGAACCGCAACTTTCTGTCGCCCGTGCGCGGCAAGGGTGTTGAAGCAGGCGTGAAGGCAGAATATTTGGATGGCAAGGTCAATGCCAGCGCGTCCCTGTTCCAGATCCGTCAAAGCAACGTGGCCAGCTCTGTGGGCGAAGTCAACGGCGAAGAAGCGTATACAGCCATCGACGGCGTCACCAGCCGCGGCGTGGAAATGGAAGTGACGGGCGAAGTGATGAAGGATGTGAAGCTGAGCGCCGGCTACACCTACACCCACGTGCGCGACGCGGATGGCAAGGATGTCTTTTCCACCATGCTGCAAACCACGCAGCCTGCCCACCTGCTGCGCGTGCAAGGCACGTGGCGCCTGCCGGCCAGCCTGGACAAGCTGACCGTCGGTGGCGGCATCAACTGGCAAAGCAGCTACTACGGCAATATCTGGAACCCCTCCATCGTGGACAATTCCCGCATCAAGCAGGGTAGCTACGCGCTGCTCAACCTGATGGCCCGCTACGAGATCAGCAAGAACGTCACGGCCAGTCTCAACGTGAACAACCTGCTGGACAAGAAATACTTCACGGGACTGGGCCTGTTCCAGACGGGCTTTTACGGCGAACCGCGCAATGTGATGTTCACCGTACGTACGAAGTTTTAACGCGAAGTTCTAACTAAGCGCCGTACAGCGCCAGCGCCCAGGCTGGCGGGCGCAATTCCAGCGCCAGCGGCAGGTAAGCGGGATCGAAGCGCGCCGCCAGCAGATACACATTGGCGGCGCCCTTGGTCTCCCAATTCCCCGTAAAGCCCTTTTCACCGGCCGCCACGCGTTTGCGGTCGAAGGGCACGGCGCTTTTCGCGAACTCCTCGTGCGTCTTTCGGCCCTGCGCATACGGCGCCAGCCAGGCCAGTGCCTCGGCCAGGCGCCGCGCTTCCGGCGCACCATACCAGTCGTCGCCATGCGCCTGCGCCATCAGGGCTGTCGTCAGCAGCGGCTCCAGGCTGTAGGTGGTGTAATGCAGGGCGTCGCGCTGCTCGAAGTCGAAGGGCACGCCGCCGGCGCCGATATTGCGCGGCACGTGCGCCAGGAAGCGCTCCTTCGCGCGCGCGATCAGCAAGGCGTCGCCCGTGACATACGCGGCGGCCGTGCCGATCTTGATGCGATGGCTATGCCAGTTGTTGCGCGCCGTGGAAGGGCCGCCCACCTTGATGGGATCGCTCAGATACCCCTGCGCCAGGGTGCGGCAAAACGCCTGCACCTGTTCGCGCTCGACGCCGTTCAAGCGCTCCTGTATCAGGTCAAAGCCGATCAGCAGGCTGGCCAACTCCGTCTCGTCGACGGGACTGAACGATGGCTGATAAGTACCGCTCCAGGCCAGCAGCAACTGGCGCGCTGCCTCGAAATGCGCCATCTCGCCCGATAATCTCCAGGCCAGCGCCTGCAGGCGCACCTGGCGCCAGTCCTCCTGCGCCTGCTGGCTGGTCTCGCGTCCGCCTTCTCCCTTCAGCAAACCGCCCGTGCGCACTTCGGCCATCAGGTGCACGGGCCGCGCCGCATCCTTGCGCGCCGCCTTGAGCACCTGCTCGGCAATGGCCTGCGCCACCCGCGCCTTGAGCGCGCGCGCGCGCGCGGCGGACGTCAGCGCAAACGGCAGCGCCCCCTCATGCGGGCGCGGCGCGGCGCGCAAGCCTGTCAGGGGCAGCGCCAGCAGGCTGGCCAGCACAATGCGCCGGCGGATCAGATGCGTACTCAAAACCGCGTCTCCCGCGCCGCGCGCAAAAAGTTATCGAGGATGGGCGTGCAATCGAGCAGTTCGACGCCGCCCGCCGAATGGAATTCCGGGTGCCACTGCAAGCCCATGACGAAGCGCGCACGCTGGTAGCGGATGGCTTCGACAATATTGTCGCCCTGCGAATACGCTTCCACGGTGATATCGCGCCCCAGCTCCTTGACCGACTGGTGGTGGATGGAATTGACGAGCGCCTCGCCTGCCTTCGGGAACATGCCCGCCAGCGACGAGCCTTTCGGGAAGACGATGGTGTGGCGGTGGCGGTCATACAGGTCGTTGACGTGGGAAGTCGCGCCCTCCACGTCCGAAGCGATGTCCTGGTACAGGGTGCCGCCAAAGCCCACGTTGATCAGTTGGCAGCCGCGGCATATGCCCAGCACGGGTTTGCCCGCGTCGACGAATTCGTGCAGCAGTTCCAGTTCGTACAGGTCGCGCGCCCGGTCGCCGCCCCATTCCGGCCGCGTGGCCGCCTCGGAATACGTCTGCGGCGAGACGTCGGCGCCGCCCTGCAGCACCAGGCCGTCCAGGTGGCGCGCATAGTGGCGCAAGGTGATATTGCTCGGATGCAGCTGGCCACTGGTATTGACGGTCGGGATCATGAACACCAGCACATCGCGCGACATGACCCACTGCGCGATCGACTCTTCCAGGTATTGCAGGTTCTTGCTGCGCAGGCCAGTGGCGCCCGGCTCCGGATGGAAAATACGCGCCGAGATGCCGATGCGCAGGGTGCGCCGCATGAAATCGCGGCTGGCCTTGTCGCGCATGGAGCGGTAGCGCGACGAGATCACGCGCCAGGCCAGCGCCAGCGGCGTATCGTTGTCCTTCAGGTAGCGGGGGGCCGCATCGCGCGCACGGTGCTCATCATCTGGCGCCCGGCGGCCCACGCGGTCAGGCCTTGACGGCGCTGGCGCTGCGGGATCGGTGGAAGGGGGATGCTGGGGATCTTTTTCGTCTGACATGGCAAGGCTGACTGAAAGCGGGGACGCTTTCAATATAAACCCCTGCCTCCCAAAGCACGATTCAATTTTGTAACAAAAGCACAGGCGCGGCGCATCCACGCAACACGCCGGCAATAAAACTGCATACAGTCCGTTTACGCCGACGGCCCCGCTTTTTAGAGAATCTTTACGCTCCCGCTGCTAATCTTGAACGTACCTCAACCACCGCTGCAAAGCCACCATGGAACCCCATTCACGCCTGCAAACGCATCAAGCACATCAAGCACTGCCCCACCGCCATCCCCGCCTGCCCACTTTCCTCATGCATATCACGGTCGACAAGTCCTGCCTGGCCGAGCTGCGCCAGCTGGTCGTCAGGACGTGCGGCGGAATGCTGTCGTTCATGCGCGTCGAGGCGGTCGACCACGCCGAACGCATGAAGGTCTGGCTGTGCGTGACGGAGCCGGCGCTGCGCCTGACCATGGATGCCGTCATGCGCCTGCTGCCGGCGGCGGAATTTGGCCGTATCAGCCAGGGGAAATCGCTATGAACCAGTATGCCTGCGAGCAGGCGATGTCCTCATCGCGCATCACCGCGCACTTCCAGGGTATCTGGGTGCCGATGGTCACGCCATTCCGTGACGGCGAGATCGACTTCGACGCCGCCCAGCAGCTGGCCAGCGAGCTGGCCACCAGCGGCGTCGATGGCCTGGTGGTGTGCGGCACCACGGGCGAAGCGGCCATGCTGAGCGCCGCGGAACACACCATGCTGCTCGATAGCGTGCTCGAAGCCATCGGTCCCCGCTTCCCCGTCGTGATGGGGATCGGCGGCAGCGATACGCGCAGCGTCGTCGCCACGGTACAGCGCTATCACGACCATCCGCTGGCCGGCCTGCTGATCTCGGCACCGTCCTATGTACGCCCTTCGCAGGACGGCATCGTGCGCCACTTCGAGGCCATCGCCGCCGCCACCGACCAGTCCATCGTGCTGTACAACGTGCCAGCACGTACGGGCGTCAATCTCGAACCGCAGACAGCGGCGCTGCTGGCGCGCGACTCGCACTTCGTCGCCATCAAGGAAGCGGGCGGCAAGCTGCAACAACTGGGCGAACTGCTGCTCGACACGCGCCTCGATGTGCTGTGCGGCGACGATGCGCTGCTGCTGGCCAGCCTGTCCATGGGCGGCCACGGCGCCATGTCGGCCGCCGCCCAGGTACGCCCCGACCTGTATGCGCAGCTGTACCACCTGGTCAGGCAGGGCCGCCACGGCGCCGCCGGCGCCCTGTTCAAGGTCATGCTGCCCGTCATCCGCCTGCTGTTTGCCGAACCCAATCCTGGCCCGGTGAAGGCGGCACTGGCCATGCAGGGCAAGGTGCGCGACGAGCTGCGCCTGCCGATGACGCCGATGTCGTCCGCCGGCCAGCACAAGCTGGCCGAAGCACTCGAGCCCCTGATGGAACTGCCCGTATGGACCGCCAGCGACAGGGATGCGCCGCGTGAAGGCTGTCTGCTGCAGCTGGTCTCCGCTTCCAACATCATGCCAGCCGTGCGCCAAGATGATCATCGCCATCACGGATGAACGCGGGGGGATGGAGAAATCCATCCTGGCCGGGCGCCTGGCCGCCTCGCGTGCACTGGCCGGACGCAAAGTATTGCTGCTCGATGCCGATCCACGCCAGGGCGCCATGGAGCAGGCCAGGAATATACACGATGAGGCCAGGCATGGCAGCCTGACGCAGCCGCGCCTGATGGCGCGCGCCATCAGCGCCAAGGGCTTGCAGCCGGAGCTGGAACACCTGGTGAACTGCTACCACGACATCGTCATCGACAGCGAAGGCCGCGACTCCATGGGCAGCCGTTCGGCCCTGATCGCTGCGCGCGTACTGGTGGTGCCGCTCGACGGCGTCGTGGACGGCGACGCGCAGGCTGGCCTGGCGCGCCGCATCGCGCACGCGCGCAGCGTCAATCCGGACCTGCGCGTCCTGCTGGCAACGGACACACAAGCGGCCCCCGCCCATGCCCTGGCCGCACAGATTCCGGCCGCCCGCGTGGTCAGCCTGGGACAGCTGTATTGCGCCGTTTTTAACCTGCAAGCATAAAACTCGGTACGCAAAAAAAGGCGGCGCATGCGCCGCCTCTTCTCTCATCTCCGTTAATTAAAACGTTTTGCTGACCGTCAGCAGCAGCGCCGTCTTGCCCATGAATTTGCCATTCACTGGCGACGCATAGGCCGACTTGCCCGCGTTCGTGCCGATCACGGCAAGCGCGCCCGTCACCACGCCGAAATCGCGCGTGACGCCCACTTTCCAGTCCGTGTAGCTAGCCGCATCATTGTTGTTGACCTTCTGGTGGCCCGCGTGCAGGTTGCCGGTCCAGCCGTTCGTCAGGTCGATATTCGCGCCGATGTCCAGGTAAGCGCTGTTCTTGCTGTTGACGATACCGAACAGGTTGGAGACGGCGTGCGAATACTTGATATAGGCGGGGCCATACGACAGCTGGCCGTAGACTTCCTGCGTGTCCGCATTGGCCAGGCCGTCGATATGCTTCAAGCCGTTGTCCGCATACACATACGCCAGTACGCCCACGTCGTAGCCGATATCGCTGGTCAGCTGGCCGCGCTTGCCCGCATACAGGTCCACTTCCACATCGCCGCTGCCGCCCGCATCCTTGGTCCACTTGATGGTGGAAGCCCAGGCGCCCGCATACAGACCGGTCGGATTGTTGACGTAGTCGACGCCGCCCTGCAGCGCAGGTTTCAAGCGCGTCTGCGAAATGCCGCGATAACGGTAGTCGGACACGCCGGCCACGTTGAAGCTGACTTCGTTGTCGGGCTTGGCCTCTTCCGCGTGGGCCAGGCTGCCCGTAAAGGCGGTCGCGACGGCAAGTGCAAGTAGCATTTTATTCATGGTTTTTTCTTCTTCATGGGTGGTATGGGCCTTTGCCAACATGGCGCAGCTGGCCCGCCGCTGCAAAAATTTTCGGTAAAGCGTCCCCCCGGCGCGCGCGGCGCCCGTTTTCCAACAGGGGATTCAAAGGTGTTAGAGCGGCAGCAGCAGCCGGTAGCCGACGGCCGTTTCCGTCAGCAGATACTGCGGCTGGGCCGGATCGGCTTCCAGCTTCTGGCGCAGATGCCCCATGTAGATGCGCAGGTAATGGCCGTTTTCGCTATTCGACGGCCCCCACACTTCGCGCAGCAGCTGCGGATTGGTGACCACCCTGCCCGCGTTCTTCACCAGCACCGAGAGCAAGCGAAATTCCGTCGGCGTCATGTGCACCAGTTGCTTGTTGCGCGTCACCAGGCGGTCCTTCAGGTCAACCCGCACGTCGCCGAACTGCACCACGCCATCGTCGCTGGCGGCGGGCTGGCGCTGGCGGCGCAAGGTGGCGCGCACGCGGGCCAGCAGTTCGCCCACGCCGAACGGCTTGGTCAGATAATCGTCGGCTCCCGCGTCCAGCGCGCGTATCTTGTCCTCTTCGTCGACCCGCGCCGACAGCACGATGATGGGCACGGCCGACCATTTGCGGATGTCGGCGATGAAGTCGATGCCGTCGCCGTCGGGCAGGCCCAGGTCCAGCACGATCAGGTCGGGCCGGCGCGTGCCCGCATCGATCAGGCCACGCTGCATGGTGGCGGACTCGAAAATCTGCCAGCCCTCGTCTTCCAGCGCGGCGCGCACGAAGCGGCGGATTTGCGGTTCATCCTCGACCAGCAAGGCGGTGGCGGAAGGTTCGTTCATGATGGTTTTCCTGTTTCATAGTCGTTGGCGTCATCGAGCTCGATCTCTGGCGGCGCAGGCGGCGTGCCCAGCGGCAGGCTGAAGACGATGGCAGCGCCCTGTCCCGGCGTGTGCGGCTGCGCGTGGATGGTGCCGCCGTGGGCTTCGACGATGGCGCGGCAAATGGCCAGCCCCAGTCCGACGCCCGGTTTGTTCGATTCGCGTTCGCCGCGCGTGAATTTTTCAAAGATGGCTTCTTCGCGGCCGGGCGGCAGGCCCGGGCCATCGTCAAACACCCTCACCTGCAGGAACTGGCCGTGCACCCCGGCCGCGACCGTGATGGTGCTGCCGGGCGGCGTGTACTTGGCCGCGTTTTCCAGCAGGTTGCACAGCACGCGCTCGATCAGCACGGCGTCGTAGCGCACCAGCGGCAAATCCGGCGCCAGCTGCGTCTGCACGGCATGCTGCTGCAATTGCGGGCCGCTGGCGCGCAGCGCGCTGCCCACCACTTCTTCCAACGCCTGCCATTGCAGGTTCAGGCGCACCTGCCCGCTTTCGATGCGCGCCATGTCCAGCAAGTTCGCCACCAGGGCGCTCATGCGCACGGTTTCGGACTGCAGCGAGCGCGCCATGTCCAGCTGCGCGGGCGACAAGGCTGGCCGCGACAGGGCCAGTGACTCGGCCAGTCCCACCAGCGACGTCAATGGCGTGCGCAAGTCGTGCGACAGGGCCGCCAGCAGCGAATTGCGCAGCCGCTCGGACTCCATCTGCAGCAGCGCGCCCTGGGCCACGTCGATATAGTGCACGCGTTCGAGGGCGATGGCCGCCAGGGCGGCAAAGGTATCGAGGTGCTGGCGCTGTTCCGGCACCAGCAGCCAGCGCCCGTGCGTTGGTGCCTCCAGCGGCAACAGCGCCAGCACGCCCCGCGTGCGCATCGGCGCGATCAGCGGCAGGTAGAAAATAGGCGAAGCCGGCAAGGTATCTGTGCCCGTCCCCGCCGCCTGCGCATGGTCGAAGGCCCACTGCGCGATGCCCATGTCCAGCGGCTCGCCGCCGTTCGGCGTCTGCAAGCTGCCTTCATCATCAGGTAAAAGCAAGGTGGCGCGCGCGCGGAAAGCCCGCTCGATAGCGCTTTTCGTGATGTCGAAAATCTGCTCCGTCTGCAGCACCCCGGACAATTCACGCGAAAACTCGTACAGGGCGCGGGCACGCGCTTCACGGTGCGATGCCACGCGCGCCTGGAAGCGCAGGCCGGCCGTCAGGTGGCCCGTGATCAGGCCTACGGCCAGCATCACGCCAAAGGTGATCACGTACTGAAAATCGCCCACGGCAAACGAAAAACGCGGCGGCACAAAGATGAAATCGAAGCAGGCCACGCCCACCAGGCTGGCCAGCGCCGCCGGTCCGCGCCCCAGGCGCACGGCCACCAGCACCACCGTCAACAACGACAGCATGGCGATATTGGCCAGATCCAGGTAGGGTTGCAGGGGCACCGAGGCGAGGGCCGTGCCAAGGCTGGCACCGGCGGCCAGCAGGTAACGCCAATGGCGCGATGGCCTGCGCGGCGCCGGCGCATCGTCGCCCGCCGCGCGCCGCAGCGCCGCATCGGCTGCTGGCAAGCCAACCTCGATCAAATCGATATCGGGCGCCAGACTGGCCATGCGCACGGACGGCGGCGCCTGCCACAGGCGCGCCAGTACATTGGCTCGGCCACGGCCACGGCCCACGATGACTTTCGAGATATTCGCATTGCGCGCATATTCGACGACGGCGCCGGCGATGTCGGCCGACGGCACAATGGCCGTGCGCGCGCCCAGGTCCTGCGCCAGTTTCAGCGTTTTCAGGATGCGTTCGCGCTCGCGCGCCGGCAGGTGCTGCAGGCGCGGCGTTTCCACGTACAGCGCGTGCCATTCGGCATTCAGCTGGCTGGCCAGGCGCGCCGTGCTGCGGATCACGTGTTCGCCCCCCGCGTGCGGCCCCACGCAGGCCAGCAGCGCGGCGCCCGTCTTCCACACGGGATTGATGGATTTCTCGACGCGGTAAGCCTGCACGTCGTCCTGCACCCGGTCCGCCGTGCGGCGTAAGGCCAGTTCGCGCAAGGCGATCAGGTTACCCTTGCGGAAAAAATGCTGGGACGCACGCTCGGCCTGCTGCGGCTGGTATACCTTGCCCTGCTTCAGGCGGCGCAGCAGTTCGTCGGCCGGGATATCGACCAGCACCACTTCATCGGCGCGGTCGAACACCGTGTCGGGCAGAGTTTCGGCCACGCGCACGCCGGTAATCCCCCCCACCACATCATTGAGGCTTTCCAGGTGCTGCACATTCACGGTCGACAGCACATCGATGCCGGCCGCCAGCAATTCCTCGACGTCCTGCCAGCGCTTCGGATGGCGCGAACCGGCCACGTTCGAATGGGCCAGTTCATCCATCAGTATCAGCGACGGCGCGCGGCGCAGGGCTTCGTCCAGGTCAAACTCGAACAAGGTCTTGCCCCGGTACTCGATGGCCTTCAGGGGAAGCACAGGCAAGCCGTCAAGCTGGGCCGCCGTATCCTGGCGCCCATGCGTCTCCACCACGCCCACCAGCAAGTCCTGGCCATCGGCCAGCAGTTTGCGGGCGGCGGCCAGCATCGCATAGGTCTTGCCGACACCGGCCGAGGCGCCGAAATAAATGCGCAGCCGGCCGCGCGCGGCTTTCTTTTCCTGCGCCTGCACTTGCGCCAGCAGGGCATCAGGGTCGGGGCGTTGGCTGTCGTTGGGGAGCATGTTGTATTTTAATCTGGGCATCAGGGTCGGGGCGTTGGCTGTCGTTGGGGAGCATGTTGTATTTTAATCTACTTGCGTAATGCTATCTTGTTATTTTGCCGTGGCGTCAAGCGGCGACGTCACCACGTAGGTCGGATTAGCGGGGCCGCCGAGGCGCGCAAGCGCGTAATCCGACAACATCGTTGGCCTGGCTGGTGGTGGTGTCGGCTTACGCTGCGCTAAGCCGACCTACGCCGATCCAGGCCAACGTTTGCTGGCCTGCGTACCGTTGCCAGCTTACTTTGCCATGGCATCAAGCGCCAGATTCAGTTCCAGCACATTCACGCGTGGTTCGCCGAAAAAGCCGATATATGCGGTTTTCTGCACCTTGGCGATGGCGTTTTCCACCTGCGCCAGCGGCACTGCGCGCACGCGGGCCACGCGCGGCGCCTGGTACAGGGCGGCCGCCAGGCTGATTTCCGGGTCCAGGCCGCTGCTCGACGCCGTCACCAGGTCGACGGGAATGGCGCGCGTATTGCCGGGATCAGCTTCCTTCAGGGCGGCGATGCGCGCCTTGACGGCGTCCACCAGGGCGGGATTGGTCGGCCCCTGGTTCGAGCCGCCCGAGCCGGCGCCGTTATTGGCCATCGGCGCGGTGGCCGATGGCCGGCCCCAGAAATACTTGGGCGAGGTGAAGGACTGGCCGATCAGCATCGAGCCGACGGGCTTGCCACCACGCTCGACGATGCTGCCGTTGACTTCATCGTTGAAAGCCAGCTGTCCGATACCGGCCGTGGCAAACGGATAAACGACGCCGCAGATCACGGTCAGCGCGGCAAACAGGACCAGGGCGGGACGTACGATAGTGCTCATGATGGTTCCTTTAGACTAAATTGAGTGCGGACAGCAGCATGTCGATCAGCTTGATCCCGATGAAGGGCAAAATGATGCCGCCCAGGCCGTAGATCAGCAGATTGCGGCGCAACAGGCTGGCCGCGCCGATGGCCCGGTATTGCACGCCTTTTAACGCCAGCGGGATCAGCACGACGATGATCAAGGCATTGAAGATCACGGCCGACATGATGGCCGACGCGGGGCTGGCCAGGTGCATGATGTCGAGCGCCTTCAACTGCGGATAGGTACCCACGAACGCCGCCGGGATGATGGCGAAGTACTTGGCGATATCGTTCGAAATCGAGAACGTCGTCAGCGAACCGCGCGTCATCAGCATCTGCTTGCCGATTTCAACGATTTCCAGCAGCTTGGTCGGATTCGAATCCAGGTCGACCATATTGCCCGCCTCTTTCGCCGCCTGCGTGCCCGAGTTCATGGCCACGGCCACGTCGGCCTGCGCCAGCGCAGGGGCATCGTTGGTGCCGTCGCCCGTCATCGCCACCAGGCGGCCTTCGGACTGGTAGCTGCGAATCAGCTTGAGCTTGTCCTCCGGCGTCGCTTCGGCAAGAAAATCGTCCACGCCCGCCTCGGCGGCAATCGCCGCAGCCGTCAGCTTGTTGTCGCCCGTGATCATCACGGTCTTGATGCCCATGCGGCGCAGTTCCGCAAAACGCTCCTTGATGCCGCCCTTGACGATATCCTTCAGTTCCACGACACCCATGACGCGGCCGTCGTCGACCACCACCAGCGGCGTGCTGCCACGGCGCGCGATATCGTCGACGGCGCGCGACACCTCGAGCGGATACGGCTGGCCCAGCGCTTCCACGTACTTTTTCATGGAATCGGCCGCGCCCTTGCGCAACTGGCGCACTTGCTGCTCGCCCGGGATATCCACGCCACTCATGCGCGTTTGCGCCGTGAAGGGCACGAAGGTGGCGTGCAGGCTGGCCATCTCGCGTTCGCGGATGTTGAACTTCTGCTTGGCCAGCACGACGATGCTGCGCCCTTCCGGCGTTTCATCGGCCAGCGAGGCCAGTTGCGCCGCGTCGGCCAGCTGCTGCTCCGTCACGCCGGGGGCCGGCACAAAGGTCGAGGCCTGGCGGTTGCCCAGGGTGATGGTGCCCGTTTTATCGAGCAGCAGCACGTCCACGTCGCCGGCCGCTTCCACGGCGCGGCCCGAGGTGGCGATTACATTGGCCTGCATCATGCGGCTCATGCCGGCCACGCCGATGGCGGACAACAAACCGCCGATGGTGGTCGGAATCAAACACACGAGCAGTGCGATCAGCACGGTGATGGTGACCGGCGTGCCGCTGCCGGCCGCCGCCACGGAAAACAGCGAGTACGGCAGCAAGGTCACGGTGACGATCAGGAAGACGATCGACAGCGCCACGAGCAGGATCGTCAGGGCGATCTCGTTCGGCGTCTTTTGGCGCTTGGCGCCCTCGACCATGGCGATCATGCGGTCGATGAAGGCTTCGCCGGGGTTGACGGACACGCGCACCAGCAACCAGTCCGACAGCACGCGGGTACCGCCCGTCACGGCCGAAAAGTCGCCGCCCGATTCGCGGATGACGGGCGCCGATTCGCCCGTGATGGCGCTTTCATCGACGGAGGCCACGCCGGCCGTCACTTCGCCGTCGGCGGGAATCACGTCACCCGCCTCGACCAGCACCGTCATGCCCTTGCGCAGGTCGGTCGCTGGCGTAGGCAGCCAGGAGGTGCCGTACTTCGGCGTTTGCATTTTCTTTGCCATCACCGTCTGCTTGAGGGCGCGCAGCGAGGCCGCCTGGGCCTTGCTGCGGCCTTCGGCCAGCGCTTCGGCGAAGTTCGCAAACAGCACGGTAAACCACAGCCACACGGCGACGGCGATGATGAAGCCGAACGGCGCTTCACCCTGGCCGTTCAGGGCCTGGATGGCCAGCAGGGTCGTGATGATGCTGCCGACATAGACGACGAACATCACGGGGCTGCGCCACTGCGTGCGGGGGTCAAGTTTTTTGAACGCATCGACGATGGCAGGGCCAATCAATGCGGAATCGAACAAGGTCAGGCTTGTGCGTGACATGGTAGCCTCTTATTTTGTAAAAAGTTGCAGGTGTTCGACGATCGGGCCCAGGGCCAGCGCGGGAACGTAATTGAGCACGCCGACCAGCACCACCACGCCGATCAGCAAGCCGATGAACATGGGGCCGTGCGTGGGCATGGTGCCGGCGTTGGCCGACAGGCGCTGCTTGGCCGCCAGCGAACCGGCCACTGCCAGCACGGGTACGATCACGCCGAAACGGCCGAACCACATGGCGATCGCCAGCATCACGTTGTAGAACGGCGTGTTGGCTGACAGGCCGGCAAACGCGCTGCCGTTGTTGTTGGCCGCCGAGGTGAAGGCATACAGGATCTCCGAGAAGCCGTGCGCGCCCGGATTGGCCACGCCGATCTTGCCCGGTTCGACCATCACGGCGATCGCCGTACCCGTCAATACCAGGGCTGGCGTGACCAGGATGGCCAGCGACACCATCTTCATTTCATAGGCCTGGATTTTCTTGCCCAGGTATTCAGGCGTGCGGCCTATCATCAGGCCGGCGATGAAGACGGCCAGGATGGCGAACATCAGCATGCCGTACAGGCCAGTGCCCACGCCGCCGAAAATCACTTCGCCGAATTGCATCAGCAGCAGCGGCACCATGCCGCCCAGGGGCATGTAGGAGTCGTGCATGGAATTGACTGCACCGCACGATGCCCCCGTCGTCACTGCCGCGAACAAGGTCGAGGAGCTGATGCCGAAGCGCGTTTCCTTGCCTTCCATATTGCCGCCCGATTGCAGGCTGCTGGCCTGCTGGTCCACGCCCAAGGCTTGCAAGGCGGGATTGGCTTGCTGCTCGGCGCTCATCACGCCAACCGTCATGACGACGAAGATCAGGGTCATCGCGGCCAGCACGGCCCAGCCCTGGCGCAGGTCGCCCACCATGCGGCCAAAGGTGAAGCACAGACCGGCGGGAATGATGAAAATAGCCAGCATCTGCAGGAAGTTCGACAGCACGGTCGGGTTCTCGTACGGATGCGAGGAATTGGCATTGAAGAAACCGCCGCCATTCGTGCCCAGCAGCTTGATCGATTCCTGCGAAGCGACGGGGCCCATGGCGATCGTCTGCGTGGTTGCCACTTGCGCTTCCATCACAGGTTTGCCGGCCGTATCGAGCACGGGCTGACCATCGGCCGTCATTTTCGGCGTTTCATACGCCACGTGGTCGAGCAGGGTCACTTCCTTGTAGGCGGAAAAATTCTGGATCATGCCTTCGCCCATGAAGACGACGGACAGGGCCAGCGACAGCGGCAACAGGATGTACAGCGTGGAGCGCACCAGGTCGACCCAGAAGTTGCCGATCGATTTGCCCGAGCGCGAGGCGAAGCCGCGCACCAGCGCGAAGATCACGGCGATGCCGGTGGCCGCCGAAAAGAAGTTCTGGCATGCCAGACCCAGCATCTGGGTCAGGTAGCTCATGGTCTGCTCGCCGCCGTAGCCCTGCCAGTTGGTATTGGCGACGAAGCTGACGGTGGTATTGAACGATGAATCGGGGCTGACGGCGCCCAGGCCCTGTGGATTGAGGGGCAAGAAACCCTGCAAGCGCTGCAGGCCGTACACGAAGACGGCGCCCACGGTATTGAAGACGATCAGGGCGATGGCGTAGCTTTTCCAGCCCATGGCCTTGTCGGCAGGCAGACCGGACCAGCGGTACAGCAGGTTTTCAAATTTTTGCAGCCAGCCCAGGCCGCGCACGGGGCCGTCGCCGGCCACCCTGGCCATGTACAGACCCAGCGGATAGCCGGCGGCCAGCAGTACGGCCAGGAAGGCCACCAGCAGCAATATCGATTGCGTCGTCATCACAGTTCCTCCGCTTTCAGCAGCGCCACCAGCAGGTACACGAGCAGGCCAGCCGAGACCACGGCGCCCAGCACATAAAACGCGTTCATTTGACGCTCCCTAATTTGTCGCAGGCGACGGCAAAGCCGGCCGCCACGACGAAAAAAACGGCAATCAAGCCGAGATACACGATATCCATTCCCACCCTCATTCAGGTTTGTTTTGATAGTGAGCAGATTAGCCAAAAGGGTCTAAAAAATTTGTAAAGACTGGAGAGGTGCTTGTAAACAAGATGTAAAAACGGCGGCTTTGCCGCATAAAATCCTTCACAATGGGCGCCAAACCACGCGCACGGCGCACTGTTGTTGCCCTGGAGTAGCGCTATTGCTCGCTGGACAAGATAGAATGCGCGAGCGTCCGCACAAGGACGCCAAGCCTGCCGCACTGCCCTCTGCCAGTGACGCTGGACGGAATATACTGTATATTCATACAGTTATCGCCGCCGTTGTCACTGCGCCCCGCAGTGCCCCGGCCTGGCGTTCCAACCACTGTCTTTACTTAGCTTGAACACGTATGGCCACTAAAAAACCAGCATCCGACTACAGCGAATCATCCATCCGTGTCCTGAAAGGACTGGAACCCGTCAAGCAGCGCCCGGGGATGTACACCCGCACTGAAAATCCGCTGCACATCATTCAGGAAGTGATCGACAATGCCTCCGACGAGGCGCTGGGCGGTCATTGCACGCATATCGCCGTCACGCAAAATACGGATGGCAGCATCACCGTCGAAGACAATGGCCGCGGCATTCCCGTCGGCATCCACCCTGAAGAAGGCGTGCCGACGGTGGAAATCGTGTTTACACGGCTGCACGCGGGCGGCAAGTTCGACAAGGGTTCGGGCGGCGCCTACGCGTTCTCGGGCGGCTTGCACGGCGTCGGCGTGTCCGTCACCAATGCGCTGTCGACGCGCCTGGAAATCACCGTCTGGCGCAAGGAAAGCGATGGCAACGGCCTGCATCACATGGTGTTTGCGAATGGCGACGTGATCGAGCCCCTGAGTTCCCGCCCCGCCCCGCGCGACGGCAAGAAGTCGGGCACGCGCGTCACCGCCTGGCCCGACGCGAAGTATTTTGATTCGCCGAATATCTCGCAAACCGAGCTGCAGCGCCTGCTGCGCTCGAAAGCCGTGCTGCTGCCCGGCGTCACCGTCACCTTGACCAACGCGAAAACGGGCGACACGCAAACCTGGCAGTACGCGGAAGGCTTGCGCGGCTACCTGACCGAATCGCTGGCGCAGGTATCGAATGGCGAAACCCTGATTCCCCTGTTCGAAGGCGCGCAGTACGCAGGCCCGGACTCGGAAGGTTTTGCCGAAGGCGAAGGCGCGGCCTGGGTGGTGGCGTGGACGGAAGAAGGCGCCATCGTGCGCGAATCGTATGTCAACCTGATTCCCACCTCGAATGGCGGCACGCACGAATCGGGCTTGCGCGACGGCCTGTTTGGCGCCGTGAAAAACTTCGTCGAAATGCACTCGCTGCTGCCGAAAGGCGTCAAATTGCTGCCGGAAGACGTGTTTGCGCGCGCCTCGTTCGTGCTGTCGGCCAAGGTGCTGGACCCGCAATTCCAGGGCCAGATCAAGGAACGCCTGAACTCGCGCGACGCCGTGCGCCTGGTCTCGACCTTCACCAAGCCACCGCTGGAACTGTGGCTGAACCAGCACGTCGACTACGGCAAGAAGCTGGCCGATCTGGTGATCAAGCAGGCGCAGTCGCGTCAGCGCTCGCTGCAAAAAGTGGAAAAGAAAAAATCCTCGGGCGTGGCCGTCCTGCCGGGCAAGCTGACCGACTGCGAATCGTCGGACATCACGCGCAATGAACTGTTCCTCGTCGAGGGCGACTCGGCGGGTGGTTCGGCCAAGATGGGCCGCGACAAGGAATTCCAGGCGATTTTGCCCCTGCGCGGCAAGGTTCTGAACTCGTGGGAAACAGACCGCGACCGCCTGTTTGCGAATAACGAGATCCACGACATCGCGGTCGCCATCGGCGTCGATCCGCACGGCGTGAACGACTCGCCCGACCTGTCCGGCCTGCGCTACGGCAAGATCTGCATCCTCTCGGATGCGGACGTGGACGGCTCGCACATCCAGGTACTGCTGCTGACGCTGTTCTTCAAGCATTTCCCGGCCCTGATCAACAAAGGCCACATCTGCATCGCCCGCCCGCCCCTGTACCGCGTGGACGCGCCGGCGCGCGGCAAGAAGCCGATGCAGAAAATCTATGCGCTCGACGACGGCGAACTGGTCGCCATCGAGGACAAGCTGCGCAAGGAAGGCGTGAAACAGGGCGCCTGGTCGATCTCGCGCTTCAAGGGCCTGGGCGAGATGAACGCCGAGCAGCTGTGGGAAACGACGATGAACCCGGACACGCGCCGTTTGCTGCCCGTGACCCTGGGCGAAATCGACCACATGACTTCCGCCGCGCGCTTCAACATGTTGATGGGCAAAGGCGAAGCGGCCGGACGCCGCGCCTGGATCGAGGAACACGGCAATGAGGCGGAGGCGGATATCTGATGATCATCGGCATCGACCTGGGCACCACCAACAGCCTGGTCGCCATCTGGCGCGACGGCAAGGCTGCCATCATCCCGAATGCACTGGGCGAGCACCTGACGCCGTCGTGCGTCAGCATCGATGACGACGGCACCGTGCTGGTGGGCCGCGCAGCGCGCGAGCGCCTGCAGACGCACCCGCAGCTGACGGCCGCCGTCTTCAAGCGCTACATGGGTAGCGAAAAGAAAATCACCCTCGGCACGCAGCAATTCCGTCCGGAAGAGCTGTCGTCGATGGTGCTGCGCGCGCTGAAGGAAGATGCCGAAGCCTTTTTGGGCCACAAGGTCGAGGAAGCCATCATCACCGTTCCCGCGTATTTCAGCGATGCGCAGCGCAAGGCCACGCGCATCGCCGGCCAGCTGGCCGGCTTGCGCGTGGAGCGCCTGCTGAACGAGCCGACGGCCGCCGCGCTGGCCTACGGCATCCGCGACAAGGAACAGGAAAGCAAATTCCTCGTCTTCGACCTGGGCGGCGGCACGTTTGACGTGTCGATCCTGGAACTGTTCGAAGGCGTGATGGAAGTACGCGCCTCGGCCGGCGACAATTTTCTGGGCGGCGAAGACTTCGTCACGGTGCTGGTCGACGCCTTTTTGGACGGCAGCGGCTTGCGCGACGCGGCCGGCAGCCGTTTGTTCGACCCACGCCAGCAGCAGCTGCTGCGCGATGAAGCCGAACGCGTCAAGCGCCTGCTGTCGGAGCAGCCATCCGTGCGCATGGCCACGCGCTACCAGGACAAGGAATACAGCTGGGAGATCAGCGAAGACAGACTGGCGCAGTTGTGCGAACCGCTGCTGGCGCGCCTGCGCCTGCCCGTGGAACGGGCGCTGCGCGACGCCACCATCCGCGCCGCGGAACTCGATGAAGTGGTGCTGGCCGGCGGCGCCACGCGCATGCCGCTGGTACGCAAACTTGTCTCGCGCATGTTCGGCCGCTTCCCCGCCATTCACCTGGACCCGGACGAAGCCGTGGCGCTGGGCGCCGCCGTGCAGGCGGGCCTGAAGATGCGCGATGCGGCCCTCGACGAAGTGGTCATGACGGACGTGGCACCGTATTCGCTGGGTATTTCGATTTCGCGCCAGGTCGGCGCGAACCAGTATGAAGGCGGGCATTACCTGCCCATCATCGAGCGCAACTCCGTGGTGCCCGTCTCGCGCACGGAAAACATCACCACCATCTACGACAACCAGAAGGAAATCAACGTGGCGATCTTCCAGGGCGAGTCGCGCCTGGTAGCCGACAACGTCTTCCTCGGCAAGATCAGCTTCCCGATCCCCGCAAAAAAAGCGGGCGAGATCGGCATCGACGTGCGCTTCACCTACGACGTCAGCGGCGTGCTGGAAGCGGAAGTGACGGTGCTGGCCACGCAGGAACGCCACAAGATGATCATCAGCGACAACGCGGGCGTGATGACGCCGGAACAGATCGAGCAGCGCTTTGCGGAATTGGCCGACCTGAAGATCCACCCGCGCGAGCAGATGGAAAACCGCACCCTGGTCACGCGCGCCGACCGCCTGTACGAACAGTCGCTGGGCGACGTGCGCCAGTACCTGGCGGCGCACACGGCGAACTTCCAGGCCGCGCTGGAAACGCAGGACCCGAACACCATCCGCAAGGCGCGCCAGGCGCTCGACGAGGTGTTGCGCCAGGTCGAGAGCGAGAGCTTCCTGTAAATGGACGGCGGCATGCACAACGGACAGCGCAGCCTGTGGGATATCCTGGGTACGGAGCCGACCGGCGACGAGCGCGCCCTCAAGCGCGCGTACGCGAAGCGCCTGAAGGTGACGCGTCCCGAAGACGATCCGGCCGCCTTCCAGGAGCTGCGCGAAGCGTATGAGTACGCGCTGCGCCATGCACACCAATTTTCCGCGGAGTTGCAGGAGCAGGGACAGGCTGAGGAAACGGCTGAAGCGCAGCCTGCCTCGCTAACGGCAGATATGGCAAAGGCCGAAACGCCGTCCGCAGAAGCCGCCGAATTATGGGGCGTCATCGACGACGCCGCGCAGGACGCGCCTGCGGAACTGTGGGGCGTCATTGCTCAGGAACAGATGCCGCCACCCGAATTGTGGGGCGTGGTTGCCATTGACCCGGTGCAGGAAGCGGCCAACCTTTGGCAAGGCTGCCTGGCGCTGACGCGGCACGCGAATGCCAGCGACGTGCTGGCCGGCATTCTGCAGGACGACGCCATGCTGAACCTCGACGTGCGCGAGGAATTCGAGCTGTGCGCGCTGCGCTATTGCGCCAGCGCCGGCTATGACCTGGCGCTGCGCCAGGCCCTGTTCGAGCAGCTGGGCTGGGACCACGACTTTTCCTACCTGGCGCGCAGCCATGCGGACCTGGTGCGCGGCGCCGTGCAGCGCTACCGGGCGGACCGTTCGTTCGCCCATTTCAGCGACAACCGCGACAGCTACCCGGGCCTGGACTGCATCATGTCGCAGCAGGCACCAAGCGCCTACGCGCGCCAGCTGTTCGACCAAAAATTCACGCTGCAATTGCGCGAACTGCTGCAGGCGATACGCTGGCAGCACGGCGAGATGCTGGCCTATAAACTCGATGCCGACCTGTTCGAGCAATGGGAACAGGCGGTCTTTTCCAAGCGCTACTTCAAGCAGACGGCGCTGGCTTCGTGCGGCCTGGGTTTCGTGCTGCATTTCATGCTCTCGGGCGTGATCAGCGTAGCAGGCTTGGAACTGAGCAACGCGGGCGGCTATGCCAGCCTGATCGGTTTTCAGGTGCTGGCATTCCTGCTGTTGGCCATGAACGCATGGCAAAAGCCGGCGCCGGCATATGCGTGGATGGCCTCCTTGCGAGAGGAACTGCACGCCTGCCTGCCAGCGCTGCGCAGGCACCCCGGTCTCGGGCAATTGGGCTGGATCATGCCGTTCCTGTGCCTGGCGCTGCTGCTATTCATACCTGCGCCTGCTGCTCCACTGCGCATCACCACCTCGTTAGGACTGTGCATCACGGCGCTGCTGGCCGCGAAAGCCAACTACGCACTGCTGCGCGGACGCCTGCTGGCTTGCATCCTGATCGCCTTTACGGCAACCATGGTTTTCACGCTGGACAGGACCGATACCGGCCTGGCACTGAGCGATGGCATCATGCTGCTTTTCTGCATGCAGGTACTGGCACTGCGCTCGATGACGGGACTGTATGTCGATAGCGGCGGACCAGCGCATCTCCTGCCGCGCCTGCGCGCTGTCTGGATGATCGGTTGCACCATCGCGTTCCTGGCCATACATCTGCATGCAGCGCCAGCGCATGTGCTAGGTGCCGTGCTGTTTGTCTGGTCCTGCATCGGCATGCTGTTTGCTCCTTTCGAGCTGAACTGGCGCGCAGCCTGGCCAATTGCCATCGCGCCCGCAGCCGCCACCTTCTTGCTCGCCAGTCAGCTCGGTGGCCCGCCATGCCAGGCCATCGTCAAGCTGAGTGCCGTACTGGCGCTGTCTGTCCTGTATTTCACCGTGCGTCATCTTTATCTGCAGCAGCGCAGATCCGCACAAGCAACCGGGCTGTCATAATCGGCCCCATGAATTCAAACGCAACTACTTCATACTGAAACAAGCGCCATGTCCACACAAACCAATTTATTTGACGATGCCCAGCCTGATCCGACCCTGCCGGATGAACCGGTATTCGACGGCGAAGCGCTGACCCTGTCCACCTTTGCCGAGCGCGCCTATCTCGATTACGCCATCTCCGTCGTCAAGGGCCGCGCCCTGCCCGACGTGTGCGACGGCCAGAAACCCGTGCAGCGCCGCATCCTGTATGCGATGAATGAGCTGGGTCTCAACTCCACAGCGAAGCCGCGCAAATCGGCGGCCGTGGTCGGCGACGTGCTCGGTAAATTGCATCCGCACGGCGACCAGTCCGTGTACGACGCGCTGGTGCGCATGGCGCAGGATTTTTCCTTGCGTTACCCGCTGATCGATGGCCAGGGCAACTTCGGCTCGCGCGATGGCGATGGCGCGGCGGCCATGCGTTACACGGAAGCGCGTCTGACGCCGATCGCCAAGCTGCTGATGGATGAAATCGGCATGGGCACGGTGGATTTCCAGCCCAACTACGACGGTTCGACGGAAGAACCGAAGCTGCTGCCAGCGCGCCTGCCGATGGTGCTGCTGAACGGCGCCTCCGGCATCGCCGTGGGCCTGGCGACGGAAATCCCGTCGCACAACCTGGCGGAAGTGGCGAAAGCGGCCGTCGCCATGATCCGCGATCCGAAGATGACGCACGCCGAGCTGATGGCCATCATTCCCGGCCCGGACTTCCCCGGCGGCGGCCAGATCATCACGCCGCCCTCGCAAATCGCCGACATGTATGCGAGCGGGCGTGGCAGCATGAAGGTGCGCGCGCGCTGGAAGATCGAAGAGCTGGCGCGCGGCCAATGGCAAGCCGTGGTAACGGAGCTGCCGCCGGGTACCTCGTCGCAAAAGGTGCTGGAAGAAATCGAGGAACTGACGAATCCGAAGATCAAGCTGGGCAAGAAGGCGCTGTCGCCGGACCAGGTGGCACTGAAGGCGCTGATCCTCAATTCGCTCGACACCATCCGCGATGAATCGGGCCGCGCCGCGCCCGTGCGCCTGGTGTTCGAGCCGAAGTCGAAGAACCAGGACCAGACGGAATTCATGCTGATGCTGCTGGCGCACACCTCGCTGGAATCGTCGACCTCGATCAACCTGGTGATGATAGGCGGCGATGGCCGTCCGCGCCAGAAAGGGCTGGGCGACATCCTGCGCGAGTGGATCGATTTCCGCTTCGAGACCGTCACGCGCCGCACCGGCTACAAACTGGGCAAGGTCAAGGACCGCATCCATATCCTGGAAGGACGCGAAGCGATCCTGCTCAATATCGACAAGGTGATCCAGATCATCCGTAATTCGGATGAACCGAAGGCGGCCCTGATCGAGGCATTCAAGCTGTCCGAACGCCAGGCCGACGACATCCTGGAAATCCGCTTGCGTCAGCTGGCGCGCCTGGAAACGATCAAGATCCAGCAGGAGCTGGCCGAGCTGCGCAAGGAAGAAAAGTCGCTGCAAGACCTGCTCGATAACCCGGGCTCGATGAAGCGCGCCATCATCCGCGAAATCGAAGCGGACGCCAAGCAGTTCGGCGACGCGCGCCGCACCCTGATCGAGGAAGCGCAAAAAGCCGTGGCCGAACAGAAGGTGGTCGATGAACCGGTCACCGTCATCATTTCGGAAAAAGGCTGGGTGCGCGCGCGCACCGGCATCGGCCACGATGCGGCGCAATTCACGTTCAAGGCGGGCGACACCCTGCATGGCGCCTTCGAATGCCGCACGGTCGATACCTTGCTGGGCTTTGGCAACAACGGCAAGATTTACTCGGTTCCCGTCTCGGCGCTGCCCAACGCGCGCGGCGACGGCGTACCGATCACGACCTTGTGCGACCTGAGCGGCGGCACACCGGGCAACGCCGTGCGCATCCTGCACTACTTTGCGGGCAATGGCGCCACCAGCTTGCTGCTGGCGACGAGCGCCGGCTACGGCTTCATCGCCAAGGCGGGCGACATGAGCAGCCGCCTGAAAGGCGGCAAGGCCTTCATCACCCTGGACGATGGCGACGTACCACTGGCACCGAAAGTCATCCCGGAGGCGGCCAGCGCCCTGGCCTGCCTGACGGAAGGCGCGCGCCTGCTGGTGTTCGGCCTCGATGAAATGAAAACCCTGACCAAGGGCGGCACCGGCGTCAAGCTGATCGACCTCGATGCCAAGGACAAACTGCTGGCCGTGCAGCCGATCACGCAGCGCGGCGTGGTGGTCTCGGGCATCGGCCGGGCCGCGAAACCGCAAGATGCGTCGCTCGGCGCCACGGCCCTGGCCGAGCATTTCGGCAAGCGCGCGAAGAAGGGCAAGGCACTGGCTGCCAAGCTGAAACCGGTCTCGATGGCGGCCATCGGCTAAGCACCATCGATTCATACGAAAAGACAGGTTCGCCTGTCTTTTTTTTCGCCTGGCGCATCTAAGTAACCCCCCATAAATTATTGTGTTTTCTGACTTCCATAACCGGCGCTGTGCGGTGTTGCCCGCAGCTAGCAGTGCTCGCACTGCGTCGCTGCAGGCGCCTTGCACAGCATCCGGTTCTGTTCGTCATAAATTCACAATAATTTCCCAAGCATTACTTAACGGCAGCAGAGAAAAATAATTTTACAAATACGTCACCCGCTCCCGTTATCCCTGCAGGCACGCCACCGGCATGCCGCCCACGGACAGGAGAACCAGGATGACAAACAACGTTGCAGACAGGCTCCCATGCAGCGCCTGACCCCGGCCGAGCGGCTGGTAGCGGCCAGGGCGGCCGAAGGCTTGCCGTATAAAAGCATCGCCAGGGAACTGGGCAAGTCGCCGGCCACCGTGCGCAACCAGCTGCATGCGATTTACCAGAAACTCGATGTAGGCAACCGCACGGCGCTCGCGTACAAACTGCGCGGCAAGCCTTAACGCCGCGCCAGGCGCAGCACGTCGGGCGTCGCCTCGACGATATCGATCACGTCCTGTGCCCCGCTGACATCACCGAGCGCATAGCGGCCCATGCCCAGGGGCACCAGCCGGGTAACAGGAGTGGCGCGGGGACGGTCATCGGGGCCGGGCGCCATGGATGTCAACGTCGCCTCTCCGCCTTCCAGGCTCCCTGTTCCAGCGCCAAACTCCAGCACCTTGCGCCCCTTGCGGCTGGGAGGAAAGGCGAATGTAGCCGTGGGCCGGTACACCTCGATACCGTCTGCATCCTCTTCGAAGGAATGCGTCCAGCTACCGCTGGGCAGTGCCGTTGTCATGCCGTGCATGCCGCCTCCCGTTGATCACTTTGACGTCAGAAGCACGATACCACGCCATCCAGGCTTTCATAGCCACTCACGGAGGGCGACCAGGCCGTACCGTTCCACGCCTTGTGGAACAGGGCGCCATTCGTGCCCGTGACAAACACGTCGAGGCGGTTGGCCGCCCAGGCCGTGGCGCGTGGACGCGAGGTACACGCGCCGCCCAGCTTGTCAAAGCCCGTCAAGGAAGGCGACCAGGCAGATCCGTTCCAGGCCTTGTGGTACAGGACACTATCGGTGCCGATGACGAACAGGTCAAGCCGGTTGGCCGCCCACGACACGGCTTCCACCTCGCCCTCGCAGATGCCGCCCAGGCGTTCGAAGCCATCGATGGACGGCCCCCATTTCTCGCCATCCCACCACTTGTGGTTCAGCGCGCCATCGGTGCCCGTGACAAACACATCGAGCCGGTTCGGTCCCCACGCCACGGCCTTCGGCGACGAAGTGCAGATGCCGCCCAGGCGCTCATAGCCCGTCAGCGATGGCCCCCAGGCCGTGCCGTTCCACCACTTGTGGTACAACGCATGGTCGGAACCGATGACGAACACGTCCAGGCGGTTCGGTCCCCACGCCACCGCTTCCGGCTGGCCCAGGCAGATGCCGCCCATGGCTTCATAGCCCGTCAAGGATGGTCCCCAGGCAGACCCGTTCCACCACTTGTGATACAGGCCGCGGTCCGTGCCGACGACAAACACGTCGAGACGGTTCGGCCCCCAGGCCACGGCGCGCGGGTCGCCCACGCACAAGCCGCCCATCGCCTCATAACCGGTCAGGGACGGCCCCCACGCCGTGCCATTCCACCATTTGTGGAACAAGCCGCTGTCGGTGCCCGTGACGAACACATCGAGCCGGTTCGGCGCCCACGAGACCACCTGCGGCGCACTGGTACAAATGCCGCCCTGACCTTCGTAGCCGGTGACCGATGGCGCCCAGGCCGAGCCATTCCAGGCCTTGTGATACAGCGCGCGGTCCGTGCCCAGCACGAAGACGTCGAGGCGATTCGCGCCCCAGGCCACGACGGGCGAGGAGCTCTGGCGCGGCGTGGCGCCCGTGCCGCCCGTCCCCGTGCCGATGCTGGCGCGCGGACCATCGAGGCAGGCCTGCATGCGCGCCACCTGGCCCGCCGTGAACATGAACATGGCGGGATCGTCGACATAATCCATGTAGTTCATGAACATGTCGCCATTAGGTCCGTTGCTGCAGGAAACATGCGGGAACGAAGGCTGGCCCGTGTTCGGCCCGCCCTGGTTCGGCGTATCGGCAACATTGTCCGTGCCCGAGCAGCCCGTGCCGTCATCACCCCATATATGGTTCAGGTTCAGCCAGTGGCCGATTTCATGCGTGGCCGTACGTCCCAGGTGGAACGGTGGCGCCGCCGTGCCGCTCGTGCCGAAGGCCGATTGCAGGATCACCACGCCGTCGGTGGCGGCCGGGCCGCCGGGGAACTGCGCGTAGCCCAGCAAGCCGCCACCGAGCTGGCACACCCAGATATTGAGGTAGGTATCGGCAGGCCAGGCATTCATGCCGCCCGTCGCCTGCGATTTGACGGCATCATCGGCGCCAAACGAGGCCACCGCCGTCTGGCGCCGCTCGATGCCGCTGCTCGCCGCACCGTTCGGATCGATCGTGGCCAGCGCGAACTCCACGCGCGCATCGGACGTCAGCGGCAGGAACGGCGCCGGCGTGCTGTTCACATCCGGGTTGACGCGCCGGAAATCGCGGTTCAGCACGTCGATCTGGCTGGCGATCTGCGCATCCGAAATATTCTGCGCGGCCGTATTCCACACCACGTGCACCACCACCGGTATCTGCGTCACGCCGGAACGGCCGGCAATGCCGCTGTCACCCTCATAGAGTCCGGCCAGGTTTTCGATATCGGCGCGCACGTTCGCATAGGAGGGATCTTCGCTCAGCAGGCGGCGATGCACGTCCATCGTGGCGCAGGTGCGCGTCTGCGGCGTACCGCCGCCCTGCCCCCCATCACCGCCGCTGCCACCACTACCGCCGCCCATGCCGCCGCCATCGCCCACGTGCATGCAACTGGCGCCCGCCATGCCCTGCGCCCATGCCGCCGCCATCGCCCACGTGCATGCAACTGGCGCCCGCCATGCCCTGCGATGCCTGCTGCATGCCGCCACCCGGCATGGCGCTGGCATCCGCTGCGGCGGCGCCCTGGGTGAGCGCCGCCTGGTCGGCATACGACATGCCCAGGCGGGTCCCGGACATGGCATCGTCGCTGCCTGCCGCGCCAGCGTCGGCCCGTACGTCGCCCTCGACCGGCATCGCCTGCATGGAAGACATGGCAGGCATGCCTTCCGCCGAACCGGTGGCCGATGATTTTTTCGTTTTAGCGGTGCTCATGATGTCTCCCTTCGTCTGTTTGCCAGTTCACTATGGCACGGCGAAAAGAGGAGCATTTGCGCCAGATCAACACTGGCAAGCGGTGGCTAAGAAAAGTGGCAGACGAAAAAAAGACAGCCGAAGCTGTCTTTGGGGCTTGCAGGCCGTGGCCCGCAAACGGGAAATTACTTGGCAGCGGCGGCCTTGACTTCAGCGTCGGCCTTGGCCTTGGCTTCTGCCGTCTTGGTGGCGGCGATGGCTTTATCGGCGTTCGCTTCCACTTTTTCCTTGGCGACCTTGGCGTTGGCTTTCACGGCCGTCTTGGTGGCTTTCGCATCGGCTTTGGCATCGGTTTTATCGGCCTTGGCTTCCGCTTTCAGCTTGTCTTCCGCATCGGCGCTGACGACTTTGTCGTGGGCCTTGGCCTTGGTTTTATTGGCCTTGTGATGGGCGTCGGCTTTCTTGTCGTCAGCCTTCATTTCAGCCTTGGCGACGTTGGCGTCAGCCTTGGCATCGACTTTGGCTTCCGAAGCGGCAGCCTTGTTGACGTCTTTTTGCGCGGAAGCCTGGGCTTTCACGACAGCTTCGGTAGCCGGCGCGGTTTGAGCGAAGGCGGCGGTAGCAAACAGGGTGGCGATCAGTGCGGCGAGTAATTTGTTCATGATGAGACCTTTCAATATGGTTTAATTTTATTCTTACTAAAGGCGGGCAAAATGTTCAAAATTTGCCAGGCATCGCGCTGTTTCTGCATGTAGCGCAATGGCATGACTTCATAGTAAAGATAACTGGCAAACCACACAGTGCGGTAGCGCACTCAAGGGAAAATATGTGCAATTCGGCAAATTTCCCCTTGAGCGCGGTCTGACGCTTCAGATCCTCATGCGCCCACGGCCAGCGCCGCATGACGGGCAGCGACCCATTCCTCATTGGCTGGCTCCACGCCCACCACGATGCGGCTGGCATCGCTGGAAATGCGGCTGGCGTTGCGCGCATTGGCCTGCGCATCGAGCACGGGGCCGATGAAACCGAGTTCGGCGCAGATGCGCTGGCGCAGTTCGGCGCTATGCTCGCCGATACCGGCCGTAAATACCAGCATGTCCAGCCCACCCAGCACGGCCGTCAGGGCGCCGATTTCGCGCACGATGCGGCGGATATACAGGGCCAGCGCGGCGCGGATGCGCTCGCCCGTGGCATCTTGCCGGTCCTGCTGCGCCAGCAGCACCGGCGGATCGGCCGACACGCCCGACACGCCCAGCAAGCCCGACTCGTGGTACAGCACATGCGCCACTTTTTCCAGCGACAGTTTTTCAATCTCCATCAGGTAGATCACGGCGCCCGGATCGAGCGAACCGCAGCGCGTGCCCATCATCAGGCCATCGAGCGCGGAAAAGCCCATGGTCGTGGCCACGCTATGCAAATTCTCCATGGCGCACAGGCTGGCGCCGCTGCCCAGATGGGCGACGACGACCTTGCCGCGCGCGACAGGGCCAAAGCGCTGCTCCAGCACCAGCGACTGGTATTCGTACGACAGGCCATGGAAGCCGTAGCGGCGCAAGCCCCGCTCCCAGGCATCGTAAGGCAGGGCCAGCATCTGCTCGACCTGCGGCACCGTGTAGTGGAAGGCCGTGTCGAAGCACGCCACCTGGGCGATGTCGGGCCGCGATTCGAGCAGCACCTCGATCGCCTCCAGCGCGAACGGCTGGTGCAGCGGCGCCAGCGGCACAAAACTTTTCAGGTCCGCCAGCACCTTGGCATCGATGCGCACGGGGGCGAAATACTTGCTGCCGCCATGCACCACGCGATGCGCCACGGCGCGCAGCGGGCGCCCGGCCAGCTGCGCCACGACTTGCGCCCGGATGTATTCAAGGGCCGCGTGATGCGGCAGCTCCGCATCGAGCTGCAAGGCGACTGCCGGCAGGCCGCCGGCGCGGTAAGTGGCGTTTTCACGGCCGATGCCTTCGACCTTGCCGCCCCATTGCGCCTGCTGCGGCAGCACGCCGCCGGCTTGCTCGAACAGGGCGAACTTGATGCTCGACGAGCCGCAATTGAGCACCAGGATCAGGGCGCCGTCGGCGTATTCGTCAGCATGTTGGACGGATGCGTTCATGGAGGCGTGCTCCGGTAATGATTGGCCAGCATCACGGCGATGGCGCACGAGGCGATCCGGCTGGCGCGCGAATCGGCGCGGCTGGTCAGAATGACGGGGATCTTCGCGCCCAGCACGATGCCGGCGCTGTCCGCGTCGCCCATGTATTCAAGCTGCTTGGCCAGCATGTTGCCGCTTTCCAGGTCGGGCACCAGCAAAATATCGGCGCGGCCCGCCACTTCCGAGACGATGCCCTTGACGGTGGCGGCGGCAATCGACACGGCGTTGTCGAAGGCCAGCGGGCCATCGAGAATCGCCCCGGTGATCTGCCCGCGGTCAGCCATCTTGCACAGCGCGGCCGCGTCCAAGGTGGCCGGCATGTCCGCATTCACCGTTTCCACGGCGGCCAGGATGGCCACGCGCGGGCAGGCCACGCCGATCACATGCGCCAGGTCGATGGCGTTGCGCACGATGTCGGCCTTCATGGCCAGGTTCGGCGCGATATTGATGGCCGCATCCGTGATGATGAAAGGACGCGGATAGGCAGGCGTCTGCATCAGGAAGCAGTGGCTGATGCGGCGCTTGGTGCGCAGGCCGGCGCTGGCGGCCAGCACGGCCGACATCAGTTCATCCGTGTGCAGGCTGCCCTTCATCAGCGCCTCGACTTCGCCCTTGCCTGCCAGCTCGGCGCCGCGCGCGGCGGCCGCATGGCTATGCTCGACGTCCTCGATGGCGATGCCGGCCAGGCTCAGGCCAGCTTCCAGGGCCACCGCTTCCAGGCGCGCGCGCGGCGCCACCAGCACGGGCGTGATCAGGCCGGCCGCATGGGCGTCGAGCGCGCCCGACAGACTCAGTTCATCGCACGGGTGGATCACGGCCACCTTGATCGGACCCAGCGTGCGCGCATGCTCCAGCAGGCGCCGCGTGCCGTCGCCGTTATGCAGGCGAACTTCAGGCAAGGTAGCGCGCACTCTTTCGATCTGTTCGGCGGGCGCGATCACCTGCGCTTCGCCGTCGAGCACCACGGCGCCATGCTGGTTGACGCAGCGGCAGGCCAGGGTCACGTGGCGGTTGCGCGGCTCGCGCGCGGTGACGGTAACGCTGATGGCCAGCGTATCGCCGACGCGCACGGGCTGCAGGAAACGCAGGGTCTGGCCCGTGTAGACGGTGCCGGCGCCGGGCAGGCGCGTGCCCAGCACGGCCGAAATGAGGGCCGCGCCCCACATGCCGTGCGCGATGACGCCCTGGTAGCGGCTGGAAGCGGCAAATTCGGCATCCAGGTGCTGCGGATTGTCATCGCCCGACATCACCGCGAACAGGGCGATATCGTCCATGCTCAGGGTGCGCGTGATGCTGGCGGTGTCGCCGATGGCGATCTGGTCGAAGGTGCGGTTACGCACGATATGCAAATCATCGTCTTGGGTGGTAGTCATCATGGCCTTCTAGGCAGAGGTAGTGTTTTTGGCAGGTTTGGCCTGGATAGCAGGCTGGGACGCAGTTTGAGATGCATGCGCGGCCGGTGGCAGCGCCTTCGGGTGCGCCTTGATCGCTCGTTCGAATACCTCCAGCATTTGCTGCAGGCTCGCTTCCTCGTCCGGCGTCGGCGCTTCGGGCACTTGCAGCACTTGCTGCAGCCATTCGCCCAGCGCACCGATGGCATCCGGTTCGGCACGCGACAGCAAGGTCGGCAAGGCGGCGATGGCGGCATCGAAATCATGCAGCATCAAACGCGCCTGCTGGCGCACGATGCCGCGGAATTCTTCCATGCTGAAGCCCTGCGTGTACTGCGGCTTGACCAATTTGAGGGCCAGGTTGACCCTGCGCTCGTCGGCGATCATGCGGAAGCGGTAGATGTAGAACAGTGCGCGCACGGCTGCTTCCACCAGGCCCCCATGCTGCATGTCCTCGTCCATCTTGCGCGTTTCGCAACGCACGTATTCGCAATGCTCGGGCGAGATGCCGGGATGCGGGCGCGGCGGCGAGGTGTCGCCGATGGCTTGTCCCGTCAGCGCCTGCACCAGGGGTGAACCGTACACCAGGTCGAAGGTCGTTTCCTGCACCGTATCGCGCCAGTCGCGCCAGCTGTTCAAGCCGGCCGTGATGGCGTCGGAGAAGGCCTCCTGCATGGCCAGCAACGGGTTGTCCGGCGCCACCGGCTGACGGTGAGCGCGCACTTTTTCCGCCTCCTTGGCCACCAGCTTGGCCAGCGGATTGTGGTCCGTCCAGCGCTCGTACGAGACGCGCAGCGGATGCGTGAGCTGCAGGAAGCGCGCCGACTGCGGCGTGACCATGGCGCGCACCCACGGCTGCGCAAACGTGCGGTACAACGCCAGGTTCACTTCGGACACGCGCGCGGCGGCGGCGAACTTGCGGTCATTTTCCACGCTTGGCTGCACGATGGCGCGCACATCCTCGATGCCGCGGTGTTCGACCTGCAGCACGTAGTCGCCGCTGGCCAGGTCCGCGTTCGGCGTATCGGGCGTCTTGTCGACGATCCGCGCTTCGTAAATGCCGGCCGGCAGCAGATTGATCAGGTCGATATTGCTGGCGAATTTCTGGTGTTCCTTGTGGCCTACCTTGGCCGAGACGAAAATGCCCAGGTGGCCGATGCTGTCATGTACGGCATACACGATGGTCTGGTCGTGCAGCAGCACATCGTTGTCGTCGCGGTACAGGTCCGTGATCCAGCCCAGCGCCTGTGGCGGCGGCGTGATGTTGTCGCCGTTCGAGCAGAACACGACGATGGGCGAACGGATATTGCGCAAGTCCAGGCGCACGCCGTCGGAGGTGATCAACTCCGCCGTGGCCAGGCGGTTGCCGATAAACAGATTGTCGACGATGTACTGCATCTCGACGTCGTTGAGGAACACGTGGCCGCCCCAGTATTTTTCAAATTCCAGGTAACGGGGCGCTTCCGTATCGATGTTCGCGTACAGGTTGTACTGCTTGCTCCACAGGGTGTTGGCCGGGTTCAGCTTTTCGAAATTCTGCACCAGGCTGGCGCCGTCGAAACGGCCCTTGCCCAGGTCGCCGGCCAGCGCCGTGGCCCAGCTGCCGCCCATCAGGCCGCCCGCGTAGCGCATGGGGTTCCGGCCATGCCAGCCGGCCCAGTACGACACGGGCGCGCCGGCCACGATGATGGGGCCGAACAATTCCGGGCGCATGGCCGCCGTCATGAGGATTTGCCAGCCCGCCTGGCAATTGCCGATGACGACGGGCTTGCCCTCGCTGAGCGGATGCAGGGCGATGACTTTTTCCAGGAAGGACGCCTCGGCGTGCATCACGTCTTCCACCGTCTGTCCCGGCACGGGATCGGGCAGGAAGCCGATGAAGTAGCAAGGATGGCCGGCGCGCAGGGCCACGCCGATTTCGCTCTCGGCCTTGAAGCCGCCGATGCCGGGACCGTGGCCGGCGCGCGGATCGACGACGACGAACGGCCGCTTCGATGGGTCAGGCTCGGGCGCATCGGGCGTCAAAATGCGCGCCAGGCCATAGTTGACGGGGCGCGCCAGCTCCAGGCCGGACATCACCAGTTCGGCGGGGAAGTCCAGCACGTTCGGCACTTCCTCGGCCAGGTGCTCCTGGTACTGGTTGCCGCGCCGGCGCATCACGTCCGCGTACAGCACGATGCGCTGCCAAGAGTCGCGCGCATAGTCGCCCAGCATGCCCAGCGACGGCACGCCGCCGGTGGAGAAAAATGGAGCAGTTTCGATCTTCATGGCTATCCTTTTCATGCAAACAAACGCCGGACCATTCCGGCGCGGGGGCTAAGCCATCTGGCTGATGGTCTTGCGAAAGCGCGCCAGCGCGAAGGTAAACAAGGCCGTACCGATGGCCAGCAGGGCCAGGAACGGTTTCCACACCACGTCGATGCCGGCGCCCCGGTACAGAATCGCCTGGCTCAATTCGACGAAATGCGTGGTCGGGGCGATCAGCATGATGTTCTGCACCAGCTCGGGCATGCTCTCGCGTGGCGTGCTGCCGCCCGACAGCATCTGCAGCGGCAGCAGCACGAGGATCAACAGCATGCCGAACTGCGGCATGCTGCGCGCCACGGTGGCGAGAAAAATGCCCATCGAGGTGGTGGCAAACAGGTGCAGGGCCGCGCCGCACAAAAACAGCGCGATCGAGCCTTCGATGGGCACATGCAGCATGCCGCGCACCACCAGGTTCAGCGACAGGGCGGCGGCCAGCAGCACCACCAGGCCCATCGACCAGACCTTGCCCAGCATGATCTCGGCCGGCGTCACGGGCATCACCAGCAAGTGCTCGATGGTGCCGTGTTCGCGCTCGCGGATCAGCGCCGCCCCCGTCAAAATGATCGACAGCATCGTCACCTGGTTGATGAGTTCCATCAGCGAGCCAAACCACGCCTGGCTCAGCGAGGGATTGAAGCGCGCACGCATCACCAGCTCCACCGGCGAGACCGTCGTGCCGCGATAGCGCTTGGCGAATTCCGATATTTCGCCGGCGACGATCTGCTGGATGTAGCCGCTGCCGCTGAAGGCCTGGCTCATGCGCGTGGCGTCCACGTTCAGCTGCAGCTCCGCCTGGCGCCCGCCGAGCACGTCCGCCTGCAGCTTGGGCGGGATCGTCAGCACGAAGGTGTACTGGCCCGCGTCCAGGCCCGCATCGACCTGGCTCTGGTTGATCATGGCCGGCGGCGTGAACTGCGGCGGGAAGAAGGCCGAGGCGATGCGCCCGGACAGCGGCGAGCCATCCTCGTCGACGATGGCGATCGACGCCATGTGCAGCGTTTCCGGCTTGGCCGTGGCGGCCACGTAGATGGCCAAAGTGAAGGTGTAGAGGATCAGGATCAGCATCATCGGATCGCGGATCAGGCTCCAGATTTCCTTCACGCCCAGGCGGTAGATATTTTCAAGATGCCGCATATCAGCTCTCCTGTTTCTTCAGCAGCGCCACCGTCACGCCGAGGATCACGGGGATCGCCACGATCAGGGGCCAGAACGAGGCGTGCAGGTCGCCAAAGCCCAGCGCCTTGTTGAACACGCCGCGGCTGATATTGAGCATGTGCGTGGCCGGGTACATCAGGCCGATCGCCTTGCCCACGCCTTCCATCGACGAGACGGGATTGAGCAGGCCGGAAAACTGGATGGCCGGGATCATGGTGCCGATCATGGTCACGAACAGGGCTGCGATCTGGCTGCGCGTAAACGTCGAAGCGAACAGGCCGATGCCGGTGGCGCAGATATTGAAGATGAACGTGGCGCCGATCAAGGTCAGCAGACTGCCCTTGATCGGCACGCCAAAGGCGGTGACCGCCAGCAGCGCCATGAGAGCGAAGTTGAACATGGCCAGCACGACGTACGGCACCTGCTTGCCGAGCAAGAATTCCAGGCGCGTGACGGGCGTCACGTACAGGTTGATGATGGAGCCCAGTTCCTTTTCACGCACCACGGACAGCGCCGCCAGCATGGCCGGCAGCATCAGCAGCAGCAGGGGAATCACGGCCGGCACCATGGCCGGCAGGCTTTTCACGTCGGGGTTGTAGCGGTAGCGCGTCTGAATGGCGACGGGATTGCTCATCGTGATGCCATAGCGGTGCAGGGCCTGGTCGGCCAGCCACAGTTGATGCATGCCCTGCACGTAGCCCTGCACGGTTTCGGCGCGCATCGGCATGGCGCCGTCGATCCAGGCGCCCACCTGGGCTGGCGCGCCGCGCTGCACGTCGCGCGCAAAGCCGGGCGGAATCTCGATGGCCAGCGACAGTTCGCCGCTGCGCATGCGCTTGTCGATATCGGCATAGTCGCGCAGCGGCGCGCGCTCGACGAAGTAGCGCGAACCGGCCAGGTTGTTCGTGTAATTCTGGCTCAGGGTAGTCTGGTCGTGGTCGAGCACCGCGTAGCTCAAGTCTTCGACGTCGAGGCTGATGCCGAAGCCGATGACGAACAACAGCAGCACCGAGCCGCCCAGCGCCAGCGTCAGGCGCACGGGATCGCGGCGCAATTCCAGCGTTTCGCGCCACATGTAGCTGAGCATGCGCCCCAGACTGAAGCGGCTGCGCTGCTGCTTCTGCTGCGGTGCCGGCACTGCCGCCTTTTGCCCCGGCGCCTCGCTTTCCTGCGCTTCGGCCGCTGCCGTGCCGCCGCCCGCCTCTTCCAGGTAGGCGATGAAGGCCGCCTCCAGCGATGGCGCGCCCTTCTTGCGTACCAGTTCGGCCGGCGCATCGCTGACCAGGACTTTACCGGCATGCATCAGCGAGATGCGGTCGCAGCGCTCGGCCTCGTTCATGAAGTGGGTGGAAATGAAAATGGTAACGCGGTCGCGCCGCGCCAGTTCGATCATCAGGCGCCAGAAATTGTCGCGCGCGATCGGGTCCACGCCGGACGTGGGCTCGTCGAGGATCAGCATTTCCGGCTTGTGCACCATGGCCACGGCCAGCGACAAACGCTGGCGTATGCCCAGCGGCAGGCTGTCGGGCAGGTCGTCCATCACCTCGCGCAAGTCGAAGCGCTGCGCCATTTCGTCGATGCGGGCAGCGATTTGCGCTTCCGGCACGTGGAACAGGCGCGCATGCAGCACCAGGTTCTGGCGCACCGTCAGTTCGCTGTACAGCGAGAATGCCTGCGACATGTAGCCGACCCTGCGGCGCGTGTCGATATCGTTGGAATCGACTTCCTTGCCGAACAGCCAGGCCTTGCCTTGCGTCGCCGGCAGCAGGCCCGTGAGCATCTTCATGGTGGTCGACTTGCCGCAGCCGTTCGAGCCGAGAAAGCCGAAAATTTCGCCGCGACCGATGCGGAAATTCACATGGTCGACGGCCGTGAAATCGCCGAAGCGCATGGTCAGGTCTTGCGCCTCGATGGCGACGTCCTGCGCGCTGGCAGCGTCCAGCGGCGTGATCACCACAGGCTGGTGACCCGCGCGCTTGGCTTCCGGCAGCAGCTTGATGAAGGCCGCCTCCAGGTTGTCGCTTTGCGTGCGCGCCAGCAGTTCGGCCGGCGTGCCCGTATCAAGTACCTTGCCGTCATCCATGGCCACCAGCCAGTCGAAGCGCTGCGCCTCGTCCATGTAGGCGGTGGCGACCATCACGCTCATTTGCGGGCGCTGCACGCGAATGCCGGCGATCAAGTCCCAGAACTGAGCCCGCGCCAGCGGATCGACGCCGGTGGTCGGTTCATCGAGAATGAGCAGGTCGGGATCGTGGATCAGGGCGCAGCACAGACCCAGTTTCTGCTTCATGCCGCCCGACAGCTTGCCCGCCGGGCGTGCCAGGAAGGGGTGCAAGCCCGTGCTGCGGGTCAGCTGGTCGATGCGGCGGCGGCGTTCGGCGGCATCGTGACCGAACAGGCGCGCAAAAAACTGCAGGTTTTCCTCGACCGACAGGGTCGGATACAGATTCTTGCCCAGGCCTTGCGGCATGTAAGCGATGCGCGGACAGACGTCGTCGCGATGGCGCGCATCGCGCATGTCGCCGCCCAGCGCCATCACGCTGCCCTGCTGCACGACACGCGCGCCGGCCACCAGCGACAGCAGGCTCGATTTGCCCACGCCATCGGGCCCGATCAAGCCGACCATGCGGCCGGCCGGCACATCGAGGTCGATGGCGTCGAGCGCCACCGTCTTGCCGTAATGCTGGCTGACGCCCTTGATGCTGACGACAAATGGGGTCACGTCCATGGTCACTGCGGAACCTTGCTCGTCAGTTCAGCCGGCCATGGCTGCTTTGCATCGAGGCGCACCCAGGCCACGCCGGGCAAGCCCACTTTCACCAGCGCCAGGTGCTTTTGCAGCAGCTCGCGGCTGATCTGCGCTTTCACGCGGAACATCAGCTTCTGGCGCTCGCTGGCCGTTTCCACCGTCTTCGGCGTGAACTGCGCGCTGGCAGCGACAAACGAGATCGTCGCCGGAATCACGTAATTGGGCGCCGCATCGAGGATGATGCGCACTTCGCCGCCCATCGCCACCTTGCCGGCCGCCGTCTCGGGCAGGAAGAAGGTCATGTAGACGTCCGACAGGTCGACCAGGTTGAGCACCTTGCCGCCACCGGCCAGCACTTCGCCCTGCTGCGCCACCAGGTATTGCACGCGGCCGTCGCGCGGCGCCGCCAGCTGGCCATCGGCCAGGTCGGCGTCGATGCGCGCGGTAGTCGCTTCGGCGGCCGTCACGGCCGAACGCGAACCGACCACTTGCGCTTTTGCCGCGTCGATGGCCGCCTGCGCCGCCGTGACCTGCGCCTTGGCCGCATTCAGGGCTGCGGCAACGCTGCGCACGCGGGCGCGGTCATCGTCGAGTTCCTGCACCGAGGAAGCGCCCTCTTTCGACAGGGTTTCCGAGCGGGCCAGGCGGCGCTTGGCCGCATCGAGTTCGCTTTCACGCTGCGCCACCAGGGCCAGCGCGGCCGCCTTGTCGCTTTCGCGCACGGCCACCTGCGCCTGTGCACCGACCACCGCGTCGGAGGCCTGCTGCTGGCGCGCGCGCGCCTCGTCGCGCTGCGCCGTCAGCGAATCGACCTGCATGGTGGCCAGCGGCTGGCCCGCCTTGACGAAGTCGCCCTCGCGCACGAGGATCTCCTTGACGCGGCCGGCCAGCTTGGTGGCGACGTCGATTTCGGTCGCTTCGATGCGGCCATTGCCGCTGACAAAACCTTCGCCGGGGCCGGTAGGACGCATTTTTTGCCAGGCCACATAGCCCAGCACGAGAACGGCCACGACCAGCGCGGCGGGAATGAGTTTTTTCTTCAGTTGAGCATTCATGGTATCGGGGCGATCAAATTAGTGGGTGGAAGCGGCGGCGGCGACAGGTGCGCCGCCGCCCAGGGCCGCATACAGGCTGACCTGGCTGGAGAGCAGCGCGCGGCGCGTCTGCACCAGTTGCTGCTCGACCGTCAGCAGGTCGCGCTGCGCATCGAGCACTTCCAGGTAGGGCGCGGCGCCATTGTCATAGCGCAGCTTGGCCAGGCGCGCGCGTTCGCTCTGCGCGGCCAGGGTGGTCTTGCCGATGTCGACCTGCAGCGCCAGCCAGCGCCGGTTCGACAACGCGTCGGCCACTTCGCGAAACGCGCCCTGCACGCTCTTTTCATAATTGGCCACGGCCACGTCGCGGCGTACCTCGGCCAGGTCCATGTTGGCGCGGATGCGGCCCGCGTCAAAGATCGGCAGCACCAGGCGCGGTGCAAAATTCCAGGCGCCGCTGCCAGAATCGAACAGGCCGCTCAATTCCGCGCTGGCCGTGCCGTAGGCGGCCGTCAGCGAAATGGTCGGGAAGAAGGCGGCGCGCGCGGCGCCGATATTGGCTTGCGCGGCGCGCAGCTGATGCTCGGCCGCCATCAGGTCGGGACGCTGCGTGAGTAAAGCCGAGGGCAGGCCCGCATGCAGCGGCTGCAGCACGCTGGCGTCGTCGAAGCGGCGCGTGTCCGGCGTCAGGTCGACCGGGCCGCCCACCAGCTGGGCCAGCGCATGCGCCTGCACGGCGCGCGCCTGCTCCAGCTGCGCCGACAGCGAGAGGGCCTGGCTGAGCAGGGTTTCCACCTGCGTCAGGTCCAGCTTGGAAATCGACCCGACCTCGAAGCGACGCGTAAAGATGCGCAGCGACTCGGCGCGGCTGTCGACCGTGGCGCGCGCCAGCGCCACGCGTTCATCGAGTTCGCGCAAGCCCAGGTAGCCATTGGCCACCTGCGCCACCAGGGCCACGCCGACGGCGCGGCGCGCCTCGTCGCTGGCCAGCAGGGTTTGCAGCGCGCTGTCCTTCAGGCTGCGCACGCGGCCCCAGAAATCGAGCTCCCAGGCGCTCACGTTCAAGCCCGTTTGATACTGCGCGCTCGTCATGGGACGGCCCGTCACGCTCAGGTCACCGGGCACGCGCGCACGGCTGCCGGAGGCGCCCAGCGCAATGGTGGGGAATTGTTCCGCGCGCTGGATGCCATACGCGGCGCGCGCCTCTTCCACGCGCAGGGCGGCGATGCGAATATCGCGGTTGCTGGCCAGCGCCTGCGCAATCAGCGCCTGCAGGCGCGCGTCCGCAAAGTAGGCTTGCCAGGCGATGTCCGCCGCGTGCGCGCCGGCGGGATCGGTTTCCGGATACTGCGCCGCCACGGGGAGCGGCGGTGGCGCATACGGCGGCGCCATCGAGGCGCAGCCGGCCAGGGCCAGCGTGGCGGCCAGTGCAGTGGCCAGCGCGGCCATCCTGGCGCACGCAGATAAAGCGGGAACAGGCATGATCATCTTCTTCCAGTCAATTCAGAATGTTGTAGCCGCCGTCGACATACAAGGTGCCGCCGGTGATGGCGCGCGCGCCGTCGCCGGCGAGGAAGGCGCACAGCGCGCCCACGTCCTCGATGGTGGCCAGGCAGCGCATGGGCGAGCGTTCGATGGCGTCGGCCATCAGGCGGTCGAAATGGGCAATGCCGGAAGCGGCCCGCGTCTCCAGGGGCCCCGGCGAGATGGCATTGACGCGGATGCCTTGCGGACCCAGTTCGGCCGCCAGGTAGCGCACCGATGCTTCCAGCGCCGCCTTCACGGGACCCATCAGGCCATAGTCGGCGATGACTTCCTCGGCGCCCAGGTAACTCATGGTCATCAGGCTGCCGCCGTCCGGCATCAGCGGTTCGGCCAGCTTCGCCATGCGCATGAAGGAGTGGCAGGAGATATCCATCGCCTGCGCGAAGCCGTCAGCCGAACTGTCCGTGACGCGGCCATGCAAGTCCTGCTTGGGCGCGTAAGCGATGGAATGGACGACGAAATCGAGCCGCCCCCACTGCTGCTCGATCTGCGCAAACAGCGCTTCGAGCTGGCCCGGCACGGCCACGTCGAGCGGCGCCATGATGGCCGCCTGCACTTGCTGCGCCAACGGTTCCACATATGGACGCGCCTTGTCATTGAGCCAGGTCACGGCCAGTTCGGCGCCGGCCGCGCGCAATGCGCTGGCGCAGCCCCAGGCGATGCTTTGCGCGTTGGCGATGCCGACCACCAGCCCGCGTTTTCCCTGCAATGGCAGGAATGGCGGCACAGACGCCGTCATGGTTTATTCGGACGCAAGGCGGGCCAGGGCGTGGCCGCGTTCACGCATCGCACCGCGCCAGCGCGCATGGCGGCGGCGCAAGTGGCCAGGGTGACGCCGCCGGCGCGCGCATACGGCAAGGCAATGGGAGTGTGGGGGTGTAAGGTACTGCACGCGTCAGGCGCGGGGATCTGCATCTTCATGAATCGGGCTTCCGTCACTGAAATTCGAGGCCAGCACCAGTGCATTCTCGGGGAACTGGTACGGGGCGAAAATTACTCTACAGCATTTAGATACGTGATTCGCGATGAGTCCGGTCCGCATGCATAATGCTTTTGAGCTAGGTCAACTATAAGTGCGATTGCGGCAATGCAGCATTGATGTAAATCAAATTTTACCTCAATATTATCTAAATGAAATATTTTTCAAGCAAGCGTGCGGGCATGTTTATTTGATAACTATGCTGGGCTGGCAGGAAGGAAAGGGACTTTGCCGGCGCAGATGGGCATTATTTGAAAAACAAGCAGCGTTGGGCGGCGGCGGATGGCAGGTGCTGGGGGAGAGATGGAATGGGGGCCATGCTATTGCATTGCAACATGGCCCGCCATGCCTTGCGGAACTGCGCTGAACGGCCTTATTGGCGCGGCGCCGCGGGACGCGAATACAGGTCGATGATGGTGCTGATGCCATCCTGGCATACGGAGCAGAAAGTCTCGCTGCGGTCGAACATGATGCACTGCATCTCGGGCCGGTAGTAGCCGGACGACTCGTAGTTCGCGCCTTCGAAGGCGCCCACCGCATGGCGCTGCGGCGCCTTCGAGAACAGCTGCTGCGTGTACGCCAGGTCGGCCTTGAACAAGTCGCTCATCTCGCTTTCCGGGCGGTTGGCCGCGCGCAGGGCGGCGCGCTGCTTCTGGTATTCGCGCGCATGGCTGTCGTACGCTTCCTTCGGCCATGGCGTGGGCAGCGGCGTGCCGGCCTTGACGTGGTTCTGCCATTTCAGCCTGGCCGGATCGCGCAGGGCGGTGGCGTTCGGCTCCCACGGTTCCTGCCGTTCGCCATTCGACTGATAGGCCACGGGCGAAGTGTAGTACTCGTCGGCCAGGCCGGCGAAATGGTGGCCGAATTCATGCACGAACAGGTAATTGGCCCAGTCATTATTCGCCGCCGCCGTGCTGAACTGGCCGAAGATGCCGCCGCCGCCGTAGGTATCGTTATTCACGAGGATTTCGATGAACTCATACGGCGCATACTGCGCCAGGTCGCGCAGGGCGCGGTTGTCCGTCGTCAGCACATAGCGCTCGCTGCCGAAAATATCGTAGCGCGTACCCAGCGGCGACGCATGGTGCACGCCCGTCGATGGACGCGACACGCCCGATTCCTGCGTCGGCGCGGCCATGGCCCACACATTGAAGTCATTGGCCCGTTCGCGGAACGGCGACACCGTAAACAGGTGTTCGGCCAATTTGCGCGCCGTCGCTTCGAACTTGCCCATTTCGGCGGCCGTATAGCCGTCGCCCATGATCAGCAGGTCGACCTTCCCGGACGAGGGACCACTGATGCGGATCGGTATCGGCTTGACGGGTGCCGGCGGCTGCTTGCGGATCACGTCCTGCGCGGCCGGGTCGACATCGGTACTCCACACAACGGAAAACAGGCCGCGCTCGTCGCGCTTGAGGATGCGCACGCGCACGGGGTGCTCGGGCTGCGGGAAACGCACGGATTCCTGGAACGCGCGCGTGGTGGTTTTCGCTTCGTCGGTACTGGCCCATTCACCGAAAATGGTGGAGAAGCCGCGCGAATACAGCACCTTGCCCGACTGGATATCGACCACTTCCAGCAGGTTGTTGCCACGGTTGCTGTCATCGATGGGGCGCGCCAGGTTGCCCGGCCATGGCAAGGGCTCGACCAGCACGCGCTCGACCGCATAATGTTCGCCCAGCGCATTGCCGCTGTGCTGGTAATCGAGGCGCATGGTGGCCGGCTGGGTGGCACTGGCAGCCTGCGCGGCTGGGACGATGCCAGCGGCCAGCGCCAGCGCACAGAGGAAGGATCGAATCGGAGTCTGCTGCATCTCATTCCTGACACGGTAGAAAAACGGGTAAAAGAAACGGTTTTCCAAACAAACAGCGGCGCCAGCGGCGGGCATGGAAAAATCCGGTGCGGCACATTGTAGCGACAGGAATACGCACTGCAAAGCACCCATTTCACGCACCAGCTTGACCGCGCCACGCAATCGCTCTATATTAGATTGACTAGTCGATTAATTAAAAGGATAGCCAACCGCCATGCGCACCATCGATCCCGGCAAACACGCGGCCCGTCGCGACGCCATTCTCGCCGCCGCGCGCAGCTGCTTCGCGCGCAAGGGCTTTCACCAGACCAGCACCGCCGCCATCTGCGCGCAAGCAGGCATGAGTCCCGGCAACCTGTTTCACTACTTCCCCACCAAGCAAGCCATCATCGCCGCCATCGTCGACCAGGAAGGCAGCGAGACGGCCGCCTATTTCGCCGGCGTGCAAGGCAGCGCTGATGCGTACGGGGCCCTGCTCGATTTCATGGACCTGGTGCTGGCGCTGGCGGCCGACGGGGATTTTGCGGGGCTGGCGCTGGACATTTCCGCCGAAGCGATGCGCGATCCAGATATCGCGGCCAGGGTGGCGCGCAACGATGCCGTGCTGCGCGCCGGCGTGCAGGCGCTGCTGGAAAGCGCTGCGGTGCGAGGCCAGGTCGACGCCGCGCTCGACCCCGCGCAAACGGCCGGCTGGATCGCTGCGCTGATCGACGGCATCTTCAACCGGGTCGCCGTCGATCCCGCTTACGCACCGCCGGCGCAGCGCGCCAGCCTGCACCTGTTATTGGCGCGCTTCCTGCGCCCTGCCCTGGCATGAGCGCCGTCATGCAAACCCCACCCACGCGCATCGCCGACGTCGACGCCCTGCGCGGCTGCGCGCTGTTCGGCATTTTGGTCGTCAATATCGGCGCCTTCGCCACGCCGTGGTTCGGCCTGGGCTTGACCGATCCCGCCTTTCACGGCGGCGTGGACCGCGCCACGCATTTTCTCGTCGCCCTGCTGTTCGAGACCAAGTTCTATCTGCTGTTTTCCTTCCTGTTCGGCTACAGCTTCACCTTGCAGATGCAGGCGGCGGCGCGCGCCGGTGCGCCGTTCGTGCCGCGCATGCTGCGCCGGCAAGCTGGCCTGTGGCTGATCGGAGCCCTGCATGCCGTGTTGCTGTTTCATGGCGACATACTCACCACCTACGCCGTGCTGGGCATCGTGCTGCTGGCGCTGCACCGTTGCGGCGAACGCCAGACACTGTCCCTGGCCTTGATGCTCGTCACCGTCTGCGTGGGGTTCTGGGGATGGATGGCCTGGCTGCAAAGCCTGCAGCCGGCGGGCGACGCGGCGGACAACGCCGTGGCGATGGCGCAGAAGGCGGCAAGCGCGCTGGCCGCCTACCGCGCCACCCCGGCCACCGTCATCAGTCAGCATTTGCGCGAACTGAGTGACATCTGGATCGTCCTGCTGCTGGTGCAGGCACCGTGCGCACTGGCCATGTTCCTGTGCGGCCTGGCCGCCGGCAAGCGCGAGATGCTGCTGCACGCCAGCGCATACCTGCCGCTGCGCCGCCGCCTGCTGTGGGCCGGGGCGCTGGTGGGCCTGCCCGGCGCTGCCTTCTACGCGTGGACGTCCGTGTACGCGCAAAGCCAGGCATGGCAGGTGGCGGGACTGGCCGTGGGACTGGCGAGTGCGCCGCTGCTGGCGGGGACTTACCTGGCGCTGGCGCTGGCCCTGTTCGAGCGCCTGCGCGACGGCACGCTGTTTGCGCTGCTGGCCGATACGGGCCGCATGGCCCTGTCGAACTACCTGCTGCAGTCGGCCATCTGTGCCTGGCTGTTCCTCGCGTATGGCGCGCGGCTGATGGGCAGCGTCTCGCCGCTCGGTGCGCTGGCGCTGGCTGTCATCATCTTTTGCGTGCAGCTGCCACTGAGTCGCTGGTGGCTGCGCGGCCACGCGTATGGCCCCGTCGAGTGGCTGCTTAGGGCATTGACGATCGCCGCGTGGCCCCGCTGGCGGCGATCGCGCGCCGCCTATTTATAGCGGTACAGGGGCTGGCGCAGCTGGATCGGACGGATATCGAGACGCAGCTTCAGCACCGAATACGCTTCCGCCTCGGTCGAACTGTAGCCGACGCTGTTGACCGTTTTACTGAAGCGGAACTCGAAGCCCAGGTCCGGGTACGGGTCGCGCGGGTTGCCGAAGGCGATGCCGATGGCTTCCTGCTGGGCGTTGTCGATCAGGTTGCCCATCAGGTCGAGCACGGCGTTATTGCCGAGGATATCGTTGGTAAACACGGGTTCGCGCATGTCGGGCTGGTTCGGATCGAGCTTGTTGTCGGCCTTGTCCGGCGAAGGCGTAAACACGCGCGTGACGAGGTTGAATTTGTCGCCCCGGTCCAGATAGCTGATGGCGGCGTTGCTGATATTGAAATTTTTTACGCCACGGTCGCTGATGGCGCCCGACAGGTCGATCAGCAAGGCGCCGCTGTAACCGATGACTTCCACGTCGCGCATGGCGTCGACCACCATGGCGCTGTTTTCATCGATACCCAGTCCCAGGTGATAGCCTTTTTTCAGCATCACGGGAATCATGCGCGCAAAACGCCCGCGTACCAGCAGATGCTGGTCCACGAAGACATCGCTGCCGATGAAGCCCAGCCCCGGCGCAATCTCGCGCCCGTCCGTAACGCCCATCTTGAGCATGTCGAGCACGGGCTTGGCATCGTAGAACATGGTGGTGCTCATGATGGCGGCGCCGGCGCTGGAACCGGCGATCACGCCGCCGTTGCGGTAGACCGACCAGATGGCTTCCAGCGCGGCCGTGCGGCTGCCGTCCGGGCGCAGCAAGGCTTGCGTGATGCGGCCCTGATCGCCGCCGGCAAAATAGATGCCGCTGGCCGACTTGATCTGCGTGACGATGGCCGGATCTTCGGCCGCCTTGCGGTAATCGCGATTGGGCAGCTTGACGGCCAGCGGCACGAAAAAGGCATCGGCGCCATATTGATTGAGTTTTTGGATGATGCTTTCACCCGATTTTTCCGGATTCATCGCGGCCGAGGCCAGCACGGCGATCCGCGCGCCAGGCCCGCCCGACAACTTGACGATGCGCTGCCAGACTTCGGCATTGTCGGCGCGCAGGCCGCCGCCGATGATGACGAGGGTGCCCTGCGGGGCGCTGCCGATGGCACTGCCGCCGGGCGCCGCCACGGCATGGAAGCTGCACAATGCCAGCGCGAGCAGCAGCGCGGCGCGGAAGGTGTGATACAGGCTTGAAGATGATTTCATGGTGCCTCTCGAATACATGAAAAGGGGCACGCGCCCGGCGCGCGCCCTTGCTGCCAAAACTGCTGCTTGCAACCCAACGCCATCGGACTACGATACTACCCGCTGCGTGTGACAGCCGTATTGCGGTATCTCCTGCTTGGCCGCCTTATTTGAAGCTGTAATTGGCGCTGGCATAGAAGCGCCGGCCGCGCGGGTCCGAATAAGTAGGATCATAGCCGGACAGGAAGTAGTACGCCTGGTTCGAGTACGGCGGGCTGGTATTGAACAGATTCTGTATGCCTGCGCGCAGCTTGAACTGCTTGCTGACCGCATACGCGCCCGACATGTCCCACAGCGTGTAGGCCTTCACCCGGTTCGGCTTGACGACGCTGCCGTCGTCCGTGTTGATGGCCGAGTTCTGGTCAGCATAGCCGCTCGAATAGGTGTTTGACAGGCTGGCCGAATACGGGCCGTTATCCCAGTCCAGCGTGATCGTATGGCGCCAGCGCTGCACCACGCCGTCCGTGACAAATTTATTCAAGTTACTGATAAAAACGTCTCCAGGGCTGGTCTGGATTTTCGAGTCGAGCACATACGTGCCGCTCAGGTGTCCGCCAAAACGCCCCCACGCCGTTTTCACGCCATGCAGGTCGGCCGTGATATCGATGCCCGCAGCCTTTTGCGCGCCGCGGTTTTCCTTGCGCAGCTCGATGTAGCGGATTTCATTGTCTTCGTCGCGGTGCACCAGATCGCCATACTTGGCCAGGTTACCAAGGATGATGTCGTCGCCGATTTCGCTGATCAGGTCCGTGCGCTTGATGTTCCAGTAGTCGGCACTGAAGGTCCAGTGCTGGCTCGGTTCGAGCACCAGGCCGGCCGTGAACTGGCGGCTGCGTTCGGGTTTCAGCTTGTCGTTGCTGTAGCGGCGCGTACGCCAGTTGTCGGCGCAAATCGAGTAGTCGTTGTCCTCGGCTTCGCAGTACACGGGATCGGGCAGGGTCGCCGTCTGGCTGTAGACGGTGGGACGGTGCAGGTCCGACATCGACGGCGCACGGAAGCCCTTGCCGGCCGAGGCGCGCAGCAGCACCTGCTTGCTGGGCATGTAGGTCAGGCCGATTTTAGGACTCAAGGCGCCGCCCACCTGCTGGTAATGGTCATAGCGGCCCGAGAGCTGCGCCTGCCACTGCTTGGTAAATGGCAGCAGCAGTTCGCTGTAGATGGCCTGCACATTGCGGCCGTCGCTGGTGGCCACACCCCCTTCGGGCGCTTCGTCATTGGTGATGTTACCACTCATCAACAATGCGGATGGCCGGAAGTCCGTGCGCTCGCGCCGCACTTCGCCGCCCACGGCCAGCGCCAGGTCGCCGCCGCCCAGTGCCATCAGCGCGCGCGACACCTTGAAATCGAGCGAGTCCATGACACCGCGCGCATGCCGCACTTCGTCGTTGACCTGGATGCTCTCGAGCAGCGCCTTGCCCGCCGCGCTGGACGGGCCGAATGGATTGATGGTGCCATCCGTGATGCCCTTTTGTAGCTGGTCGGCCAGGAGGTAGCCGTGCGTGTCCTTGTCTCTGACCACATTGACGCTGTGATTCAAGCCCACGTCGTAATCCCAGCCGCCCACGGTGCCGGTAGCGCCCACCACGTAACGCTGGCTTTCGCTGGTCAATTCGCTGGTGCGCATGCCCGCTTCGTTCAGGCGGATGCGCAGGGCCAGCGTGTCAGTCAGCCCGGCGGCGTTCAGCTGCGGCACCATGCTGGCATCGATTTCGCCATCGGGCCGCGCTGTCGATCCCACGTAATAGCTGCGCGAACGGCTCAACGCCACCTCGGCATACAATTGGTGATCATTGTTCAATTTGAGGACGCCGCGCGTCAGCAGGTTCTGCTTGTCCGTCTTCGGATACAGCTCGGTGTCGCCCATGTAGTTATAGGTACACGCATCGACGCCGCCCGTGCCGGCCGGCAGGTACACATTGGCCGGGCCGCTGCAGCCTGGAATCGACAGGTTGATCAGGCGATTCGTGATCGGTTTCCCATTGAGCAGGAAGCCCTGTTCCTGCAGGTAGTCGCGCTGGTCGCTGGAGAGGCGGATATTCGCCGGACTGGTATAGCTGGACAACAAATGACCAAGGCGTTCCGCCACGTGCAGGTTCGGAATGAACTTGCGCTGCGAAGTGCTCAGGCGGTCGGTTTTTTGCAGGTCGACCACGGCAAAGATATTGTAGCCATCCGCCCCCAGGTCGCCCGTGCCGGCCGTGATGCTGGCCGTGCGCTTGCCGGCACCGCCTTCCTGCGTGCCGCTGCCGTAGACATTCAGCTCCACGCCCTGGTAATCCTTGCGCGTAATAAAATTGATCACGCCGCCGATGGCGTCCGTGCCGTACAGGGCCGAAGCACCGTCGAGCAATACTTCCACGCGCTGCAGGGCGGCGGCGGGAATGTTATTCAGGTCCACGCCCGCATCGTCGCCGGGCGAGGCAAAGTTCGCCATGCGCCGGCCATTGAGCAGCACCAGGGTCGATGAGGTGCCCACGCCGCGCAGGTTGGCGCTGTTGAAGCCGCGCTGGTCGCCGCCCACATTGATGCTGACGCCATCGGTCAGGCCGCCCACGTTGGCCGACACGCGCGCCATCAGCTCGGCCGCCGTCGTCACGCCCGCCTTTTCGATCTCGGCGCGCGTGATGACCTGCACCGGCAGCGCCGTCTCCGATTCCAGGCGCTTGATGGCCGAACCCGTGATTTCCACGCGCTGCATTTTTTTCGGCGCCGGCTCGCCATCCCGCGCCTGCTCCTGTTCCTGCGCCAGCGCGCCGCTGGCCAGCATGCCCAGCGCCGCCGACACGCTCAAGGCGCCCAGCGCCAGGCGCACGCCTTGCGCCAGCAGCGACTCGCGTGGCAATACGGAACGGCCGTTCTGTCTTTTCATGTGCATTGCATCTCTCCCCAATGGTGTATGCCTGATTTTTATCATGATTTTTGTACTGCCTTGCGCTGCCTGGATACTGCTTTCCGAGGGCCCGGCACGCCATGCTCGCCGCCGTACAGATAGGCGGCGATGACTTCGCTCAGACGGGCCGCTTTTTCAACGTTCTTCTTGTTCGACACCATCAGCGCCACGGCCAGCGCCTCGATCATGGCCAGCGCCGTGCTGGCGCTGCTGGGCAGGACGGGATGCGTGCTTTGCGCATACAGCGCGTGATCGGCCAGTTCGGCCAGGGGGGACGCGGGAGAGTCGGTGAGCGCCACGATACAGGCGCCGCGGTCGCGCGCAAAGCTGGCCAGGCCGATGCAGTCGAGCGTATAGCGGGGGAACGAGATCACCACCAGCACATCGTGCGCCGCCAGGTTGACCAGATGCCCGGCCGCCACTTCCGAACCGCCGATGCCCACCACTTCCACCACATGCGGGCAAAACGGCTGCAGATGCTGCACCAGCATGCCTGCCAGATTGGCCGACAGGCCGAATCCCATCACATACACGACCTTGGCGCGCGTCAGGCGCCGCACCACGGTCTGCATGGCGGGCGGCGACAGGGCATCGGACGTGGCGGCGATATTCGCGGCCGCATACTCCAGGCTTTCCGTGATCGGTGACGTGGCGCGCGCACGCCGTTGTATCGTACGGCGCAATTTGTCGACTGGCTGCAACAGCGATTGCAGGGTTTCGGCCATGGCGCTGCGCATGGCCGAATAATTCTTTTGCCCTATGTCGCGTGCGAAGCGGCTGATGGTCGCCGTCGAGACCTGGCAACTGTCAGCCAGCTCCTCGATGCCCAGCGCAGTCACGCGCATCTGGTTGCGCAGCAGGTAATCGGCGATCTGCCGCTGCGAGGCCGAGCCGCTGGCCAGCACGTGCATCAGCGTTTGCCCCAGCGTCGATTGCGCAAAGGCTGCATCGGGCGACGACAGGGTGGCGGCCACTGGCGGGCGCAAGCTGTTACGGGCAGGGCTGGCGGATGATTTCATATCACTGGCGGCCTGTGTTCTTGTGGATGACGGATGACGGATAAAAAGACGAAAACGGGTCGCTGGAACCTACTTTACTCATATCAAAAAGAAAACTCAACAAATATTTGTAAAAGAATTTTCATTGATTTACTTAGTGAAAATAATGCTACATAATCGACCGAAATCCATCAACCGCGCCCCGTTTTGGGGCGAATTTACCATGCAAGTACAACAGCATCCCATCTCCAGCGCGCACGCCAGCGTAGCGTGCCAGTTGAGCAGCTTTCACTTTGGCACGGCAGCGGCAGGCGGCCGCAGCGGCAAGAAAGTGTATATCCAGGCGGCGCTGCATGCGGACGAGGTGCCGGGCATGCTGGTGTCGCAGTTCCTGCGCCGCGAACTGCTGGCGCTGGAAGCGGCGGGCAAGGTGCACGGTGAAATCATCCTGGTGCCTGCCGCCAACCCGATCGGCCTGGCGCAAGCCATCCATGGCGCGCCGTTTGGCCGCTTCGACCTGACCACTGGCATCAACTTCAACCGCGCCTACCGCCACGTAGCCGATGAACTGAAAACCACGCTCGATGGCAAGCTGGGGCAGGATGCGCGAGCCAACGTGGCGCTGATACGCCAGCATGCGCGCGACGCCGTCGCCGCCTGGCGGCCGTCCACGGATGCGGAGACGCTGAAAAAGACCTTGCTGGGCATGGCCATCGATGCCGACATCGTGCTCGACCTGCATTGCGATAACGAGGCGGCCCTGCATATCTATACGGGCACGCCGCTGGCGGCGCAGATCGCGCCCCTGTCCGCGCTCCTGGGCGCGCGCGCCGTGCTGCTGGAACTGGCGGCCGGCGAAGAGCCGTTCGACGAAGCCTGCAGCCGCCTGTGGTGGGACCTGGACGCACACTTCCAGGGCCGCTATCCGATTCCCGCCGCCTGCCTGTCGACCACCGTCGAATTGCGCGGCGAAGTGGAAGTGAGCTACGCCCTGGCAGAGCGCGACGCCACCGCCCTGCTGCGCTTTCTTGCCATCGAGGGCGTGCTGGAGATCGCCGGCGCCGGCGACGACCTGCCCGCTCCGCAATGCCAGCCCACGCCGCTGGCCGGCGTGGAGCCTATCCTCGCGCCGCATCACGGCGTACTGGTGTATCTGCGCGAAATGGGCGAGGTGCTGGCCGCCGGCGATGCGCTGGCCGACCTGATCGATCCGGTCAGCGGCGAGACGACGACCTTGCGCTGCAGCGTCGCCGGTGTCTTCTTTGCACGCAGCGCCCACCGCCATGTCTTGCGCGGCATGAACGTCGGCAAGGTCGCCGGCGCCATCGCCTTCCGCGGCGGCAGCCTGCTGAGCCAATAAATGTCACCCATGAAAAAATTCAAGCTCCCCAATACCTTCGTCCTGCTGTGCGGCATCCTGGCCATGATCGCGCTGGCGACCTGGCTGGTACCGGGCGGAAAATTCGATACGCAACTGGTGAACGGCAAACAGCTGATCATTCCCGGCACGTTTCACTACGTCGACAACAAGCCGCAGGGACTGGCCGCGCTGATGATGGCGCCCATCAAGGGCTTCGTCGACGCCAGCCTGATCATCGGCTTCATCCTGATCGTCGGCGGCGCCTTCGCCGTGCTGCAAAAAACCGAAGCCTTCGATTCGCTGATCAAGGCCATCGCCAAAGCGCACACCAGTTCGCGCTTCGTGCGCGCCGCCATCATCCCCGTCTTCTTCACCATGTTCTCGCTGGGCGGCGCCACCTTCGGCATGAACGAGGAAGCCATTCCCTTCATCCTGATCTTCGTGCCGCTGGCGCTGGCGCTGGGCTACGACACCATCACGGGCGTGTCGATTCCCTTCATCGGCTCGCAGGTGGGCTTTTCCGCCGCCTTTTTAAATCCATTCAACGTCGGCATCGCGCAGGGCATCGCCGGCGTGCCGATCTTTTCGGGCATCGGCTACCGCCTGATCGTGTGGGCCATCGCCACGGCCGTCAGCATCGTATTTTTGATGTGGTATGCGGCGCGCATCAAGCGCCATCCGGAAAAAAGCCCGACCTACCTGCTCGACATCGAAAAACGCAGCGAGCATTCGATGGACCTCGACAGCTTTGCCGGCATGACCCGCACGCACCGCGCGGTGCTGTGGATTTTCATGGCAACCTTGCTGACGATGGTCGTCGGCGTCGTCAAGTACGACTGGTTCATCGATGAAATCGCCGCCCTGTTCCTGGTCATGGCCATCGTCGTCGGCCTGGTCGGCCGGCTCGACATGGACAGCCTGGTGGCATCCTTCGTGCAAGGCGCGCGCGACATGGTCAGCGTGGCACTCGTCATCGCGCTGGCACGCGGCACCATGATCCTGGCGCGCGATGCGCAGATCATCGACACCATGCTGCATGCGCTCACGCCCCTGGTGGCATCGTCAAGCCCCGTCTTTGCCGCGCAAAAGATGTTCTTCATGCAGTCGGTGATCAACTTCTTCATCCATTCCGGCAGTGGCCAGGCCGCGCTGACCATGCCCATCATGGCGCCGCTGGCCGACCTGGTGGGCGTGACGCGCCAGACGGCCATCCTGGCCTTCCAGTTCGGCGAATTCACCACGCCGATGATTCCCACCTCCGGCATCACCGTCGGCGTGCTGGCACTGGCGCGCGTGCCGTGGATTACCTGGGCCAAGTGGATGATCCCGCTGCAGCTGATCTATCTGGTGCTCGCGCTGCTGCTGCTGATTCCACCCTGCCTGATGCACTGGCAGTAAGCCAGTCAGCGCTGGTAGATGTCCGGCACATAACGCTCCATCAGCGTTTCCGGGCGCAGCGGCGCCGTGAAACCGTAGCGCGCGTACAGCGTATGCGCCGTGCCGGTGGCGAGCATGAAGCGGCGCAAGCCCTGCAAGTCGGGATGTGCCATCACGGCGTCCATCAGGCGCTTGCCGTAGCCACGGCCGCGGTACTCTTGCAGCACATACACGTCGACCAGATAGGCAAACGTGGCGTAGTCGCTGACCACGCGGGCGAACGCCACCTGACGGCCGTCAAGCCTGCCGCCAAAGCATAGAGAATGGTCGATGGCGCGCCGTACGGTAGCCAGCGGGATGCCGATGGCCCATGTCGATTGCGTGCTGAGAAAATGGTGGATGGCTGGAACGTCGAGTTCCGCCTTGTCGGTGCTGATCATCAAATGTGACATCGCGCAGGCCCTGCTAGCGTTGAAAAACACGATCATCGGCCTTTTTGCTGCGGCTGTCACCAGGGCTGGATAGAACCGGGGGCGCCACCCGTTCTGCCTGTCCGTGATGCGGTGTTGCTGTTTGCTGCGGATGCTGCTTGTACTGCCGGCAATGCCATCACTGCGCTTACAGGGCGGCTTTTTCTTCCGCGCTCAGACGCTTGGCGCTGACATACACGGTGTGCATGGTGGCTTGATCGGCGCTGGCGGCGATGGGGGCGGGCGCGGCGCGCAATTTCGGCACGGCGGCGGTGGCCAGGCTGGTGGCGGCGGCGATGGCGATGATGGCAACGAAGATGGCTTCCATGTTTTTAGCGATGTTCATGATGGTGTCCTTTGAGTGGCTGGTTGTGTGTTGCGATGATTGAACTGTAGGCCGATCCCCCCTGAACTGCCATCGGATTGCGACCAAACGCACGATACGCGGGACAGAATACAAAAAGCCCGGATGGAACGCACAACAGCCTCCGCCGCGTGGCATTTGACGCGTGCCAGCCCCATTCCCGGCCATTTCAGCGCCCTGCAAGCCCCTAAAAGCCCTACCGCAGGCCAACCTTGTTTATAATCGCCCTACACTAAAGGACTTCTTTCATGACTGATCAATTCTCCAAAAAGGGCGAAGCCTGGTCGGCCCGGTTTTCCGAACCGGTCTCGGACCTCGTCAAGCGCTACACAGCTTCTGTATTTTTTGACAAGCGCCTGGCGCTGTTCGACATCGAAGGTTCGCTGGCCCATGCGGAAATGCTGCATGCGCAAGCCATCATCAGCCCGGCCGACTACGCGGAAATCGTGCGCGGCATGGCGCAAATCTCGCAGGAAATCACCGCCGGCCAGTTCGAATGGCTGCTGGACCTGGAAGATGTCCACCTGAATATCGAAAAACGCCTGACCGAACTGGTAGGCGATGCGGGCAAGCGATTGCACACCGGCCGTTCGCGCAACGACCAGGTGGCCACCGACATCCGCCTGTACGTGCGTTCCGCCATCGACGACATCACCGCCCTGCTGGCGACGTTCCGCAGCGCACTGACGGACCTGGCCGAGCAGCATGCCGACACCATCATGCCGGGCTTTACCCACATGCAGGTGGCCCAGCCGATCACCTTCGGCCATCACATGCTGGCGTATATCGAAATGTTCGGCCGCGATGCCGAGCGCATGGCCGACTGCCGCAAGCGCGTCAATCGCCTGCCGCTGGGCGCCGCCGCCCTGGCCGGCACCACCTTCCCCATCGACCGCCTGCGCGTGGCAAAAACGCTGGGCTTCGACGACGTGTGCCACAACTCGCTCGACGCCGTGTCGGACCGTGATTTCGCCATCGAATTTTGCGCCGCTGCCGCCGTGCTGATGATGCACGTGTCGCGCATGGCCGAGGAACTGGTGATCTGGATGAGCCCACGCATCGGTTTCATCGACATCGCCGACCGCTTCTGCACTGGCTCGTCGATCATGCCGCAAAAGAAAAACCCGGACGTGCCCGAGCTCGCCCGTGGCAAGACGGGCCGCGTGTATGGCCACCTGATTGGCTTGCTGACCCTGATGAAAGGCCAGCCGCTGGCCTACAACAAGGATAACCAGGAAGACAAGGAACCGCTGTTCGACACCGTCGACACCGTCATCGACACCTTGCGCATCTTCGCCGACATGGCCGGCGGCATCACGGTGAAACCGGAAGCGATGCGCGCGGCAGCCCTGCAGGGCTACGCCACGGCGACCGACCTGGCCGACTACCTGGTCAAGAAAGGCTTGCCATTCCGCGACGCCCATGAAGCGGTGGCCCTGGCCGTGCGCGCCTGCGTCGATGCCGGTTGCGACCTGGCCGACCTGTCGCTGGAGCAGTTGCGCGCCTTCTCGCCGCTGACTGGCGAAGACGTATTCGAGGTGCTGACGCTGGAAGGCTCCGTCGCCGCGCGCGACCACGTGGGCGGCACCGCGCCGCGCCAGGTGCGCGAAGCCATCGCCCGCGTGCGTACGCAGCTGGAAAAATAAACCGCGCTTGCGCGCTCAAGCGCCCCGCTGCATCGCTGCAGCGGGGCGTTTTTCATTGCGCGACGATTGTCGACAATCCGGAAAAGGCAGCGCCCGGGCTCAAGCCGAAAGGCGCGAACTGATATCATGCCCGCATTCCATATTCAGCATCGAGCAAAGGAGCAGGCATGAGCATAGGTGGCACTTCCATCGAACAGGCATTGGCATCGCTGTCGGACATGACGGGCGGTATGGTTGCCATCGGCAAGGACGAACATGCGCAACGCATCGCCAGCGCGCAGGACTGCATGCGCGAACAGGGCATCGCCGCGATCTACCTGAACGCGGGCGCCAACCTCACCTATTTCACGGGTACCAAATGGTATGCCAGCGAACGCATGGTGGGCGCCATCCTGCCGGCCAGCGGCGAGATCGAATACATCGCCCCCGCCTTCGAGGAAAGCACCTTGACGGGCTTCATGCTCATCGAGGGCAAGGTCAATTGCTGGGAAGAGCATGAAAGCCCGTACCAGCTGTTCGTCGACGTGCTGGCGCGCATGGGGATTGCCCAGGATGCGGCTGCGCCGCCGCGCGTGGGTATCTGCGAAAGCGCCGCCTTCTTCATCTATGACGGCATCCGGCCGCTGGCTCCCGGCTACGCGCTGGAAAACGCACGCGCCGTCACGGCGTACTGCCGCAGCCGCAAGTCACTGGCGGAAATCGCCCTGATCCAGCGCGTGATGGACATGACCCTGGCCGTGCACGTGGCCACGGCCAGCATGCTGGTCGAAGGCATCACGACGGTGGAAGTGGAAGAATTCATCCAGCGCGCGCACCGCAAGGTGGGGGCGCCCCGCTCGTATTTTTGCATCGTGCTGTTCGGCGAAGCAACCGCCTATCCGCATGGCGTGAACTACGTGCAGACCCTGAAGGCGGGCGACACGGTGCTGATCGACACGGGTTGCCAGGTGATGAACTACATCTCCGACATCACGCGCACCTATGTGTTTGGTACGATCAGCGCGCGCCAGCGCAGCGTGTGGAACAGCGAAAAGGCGGCGCAGGCTGCGGCTTTCGCGGCCGCCCAGCTGGGCGTACCCTGCGGCGACGTGGACCGCGCCGCGCGCGTATCCCTGGAGGCAGACGGCTTTGGCCCCGGCTACAAGCTGCCGGGCCTGCCGCACCGCACCGGCCACGGCATCGGCCTCGATATCCACGAATGGCCTTACCTGGTGGGAAACGACACGACGCCGCTCGACGTGGGCATGTGCTTCTCGAACGAGCCGATGATCTGCATTCCCGGCGAATTCGGCATCCGCCACGAAGACCATTTCTACATGACGCAAGACGGTCCGCGCTGGTTCACGCAACCGGCGCACAGCATCGACGATCCGTTCGGGCTGCACGCCTAGGCAGCTTACCTCAACGCCAGCCGCCGTGCCGCCGGCATGGGGCTGATTGCCGGCGCGCCGTCCTGCGCCAGTTTGAACACGGCCAGCGCCACGCCCAGTTGCACGGCCTGCTCCTGCAGCGATTCGGCGGCCGCCGAGGCCTCTTCCACCAGCGCGGAGTTTTGCTGCGTCATCTGGTCCATGCTGCCGATGGCCACGCCGATATCGCCGATGCCGGCGCTCTGCGCCTGGCTGGCGGCGCTGATTTCGGCCATGATGTCGGCCACCTTTTTCACCGAGTCGACGATCTGGCCCATGGTCAGCCCCGCCTCGTCGACCAGCTTCGAGCCGACATTCACCCTGTCCACCGAATCGCCTATCAATTGCTTGATCTCGCGCGCCGCAGCCGCGCTGCGCTGCGCCAGGTTGCGCACTTCGGATGCCACCACGGCAAAGCCGCG
>JAEAMG010000275.1_pt1 | contig 71361 bp, 64 predicted proteins | sample 8958741 | NCBI WGS metagenome assembly JAEAMG01 (sample SAMN16933256, study PRJNA681125) | bioreactor sludge metagenome | isolation source: anaerobic bioreactor treating anionic surfactant - SDBS | place: India: Bengaluru | collected 2019-02-28 | reverse complement strand
AGCATGCTCTTCAATTTAACGCAAAGCTCGGAAATTGTGTAGATACCTATGCCTTAGAGGAGAGGGAACTTCAATACAAAATTCACGTAGGTATTAAATCAAATGACGCTCCCTCTCCCTGTGGAAGAGGGTTGGGGTGAGGGTAATTAAAAAATAGAGTGATAGACTTTTTTAAAAATGATATAAAACAGATAATTAATAATTTAACTAGGGGTATAGGTTGAATTCTAAAGTTGAAATCAAAACTAAAGAAGATCATGGGTCGTGGTATGACAATAATATTGATCCTTACAAAGGATTAGCGGAAATTATTGCGGTAACCCTAAAAAATGCATTAATTTCACAAAAAATTAGTTTTGTGGATGTGCCATATCGCTCTAAGACGAAAAAAAGCTTTCTCAAAAAAATTAAAGATAAACTTTCAGAGAAAGATTACAGCCCAACTTCAATGACTGATTTGGCTGGTATTCGAGTTATTACATTAATTGAAGCAGATGTTCAAAAGGTGTGTAATCTTATTTCATCAATGTTTAATGTACATACTGAAGACAGTATTAATAAATCTGAAAAATTAGGCGAAGAAAAAGTAGGATATCGTTCAGTACATTTCGTATGTGATGTAGGCAAAGAGCGAGAGAAATTACCCGAATTTTCAGCTTATAAAGGATTATGTTTTGAGATTCAGGTTAGAACAGCATTGGAACATGCATGGGCTGAAATAGAACATGATCGTGGGTATAAACTTATCGGTAAATTGCCTTCTTATTTAAATCGAAGATTTAAACTTTTATCTGGGTTACTAGAATCTGCTGATATGGAATTTAATAGATTAACAGTAGAAATTGAAGATTATAAAAATAATTTAAATAATGATATTGAAGAAAATAAATTAGATTATGAATTGACTACTGTCGGAATTAATCAACTTATTAATAATAAATATAAAGAATATTTGTCTTTATCATCATCTTTAAATATTGAGAGCGAGAAAAAGTTGATTCAAGAATTGGAGAGTTTCGGGATTGAGACTTTAAATGATTTAGATAAACTAATTAATCGTGTTATTCAAAATTATAAAATACTTAAAAATAATACCATCCTTGGTTTATGTCGTGATGTAATGATGTTGGATGATATCAATAAATATTTTCAATTATCTTTTTTAGGGGCGACTAATTCATGGGGGGTTACTAACCCAGAAACTTATACTATGTTAAAACAAAAATATGAAGAGCATGAAATTGATTCTATTTTCAGTACAAATGAAATTGATATTATTGAAGAAGGCGAAGAATAAAAAATCCCCTCATTTGAGGGGATTTTTTGAATCAAACTACAGCATTAAAGCGCCGCAATTTGCTCCATATTCGCTTTAATCTTCGCTAACTGGTCAGCAAACTCAGCAAGTTTCACTTTTTCGCCTTCAACCACAGCAGCAGGTGCTTTTGCCACAAAACCTTCGTTAGAAAGTTTATTGGCAATTTGGTCATGTTGCTTTTGAACCTTGTCTAAGTCTTTTTGTAGACGACCCAATTCCGCTTTAGGATCAATCAAGCCCTTCATTGGAACGTATACAGATACATGACCTACAACAGAAGATGATGACAAAGGTGGTTGTTCGCCATCAGCCAAGAAGGTGATGCTTTCAACTTTCGCCAGTGCTTTGAACAGCGCTTCAATACGAGTGATCTGTGCTTTTTCAGCTTCAGTGGTATTTTGCAGAAGAACAGGCAACAAACGTGCATTACCTAAGCCCATCTCACCACGGATGTTACGAACCGCACCAATCAAACCTTGTAGCCATTGCATATCTGCTTCAGCCTGGTCATTCATCAACGACTCATCCGCAGTCGGGTACTGCGCAAGCATAATCGTTTCGCCAGTGATGCCAAGTTTAGGTGCAAGCGTTTGCCAAATTTCTTCAGTCAGGTAAGGCATTAATGGATGTGCAAGACGTAAAGATGCTTCCATCACCGCAAGCAATACACGACGAACTTCCGCTTTACGCTCTTCAGATACATTTTCATCGTTCAGAACAGGTTTAGTCAGTTCTACATACCAGTCACAGTATTCATTCCAGATGAACTCGTAAATCGCTTGTGCAGCTAAGTCTAAACGATAGGTTGCAAATGCAGTTTGTACCGCAGCAGTCGCTTTTTGCAGACGGCTGATGATCCACTGTTCAGGCAATTCCCAAAGATCAGGACGAGCCGTTTGACCTACCGTTTGACCTTCCACGTTCATCATAACGAAACGCGTACCGTTCCAGATTTTGTTGGCAAAGTTACGGTAACCTTCAACACGTTTCATGTCGAACTTGATGTCACGACCGGTGTTGGCCAGTGCGCAGAAGGTGAAACGAACCGCATCCGTACCATACGCCTGAATACCTTCAGGGAACTCTTTACGGGTTGATTTTTCAATCTTCGAAGCCTGTTTCGGGTTCATCAAACCAGTGGTACGTTTTTGTACTAGAGTTTCTAGATCAACACCATCAATCAAATCTAATGGGTCAAGCACGTTCCCCTTAGATTTAGACATCTTCTGGCCTTCGCCATCACGTACCAGACCGTGTACATACACAGTTTTGAACGGCACTTGTGGCGTACCATCTTCATTCTTCATGAAGTGCATGGTCATCATGATCATGCGGGCTACCCAGAAGAAGATGATGTCAAAGCCAGTCACCAATACATCAGTCGGGTGGAACGTATTTAAGAAGTAGTTTTCTGCATCTTTCTTGGCATCGCCAGTCCAACCTAAGGTTGAGAATGTCCAAAGACCTGAAGAGAACCATGTATCCAATACATCTTCGTCTTGGTTCAATTCAACATCGGCAGGAATGTTGTTTTTCGAACGAACTTCAGCTTCGTCACGACCAACATATACATTACCTTCTGCATCGTACCAAGCCGGGATACGATGACCCCACCACAATTGACGAGAGATACACCAGTCTTGGATATTGTTCATCCATGCCATGTACATGTTGCTGTACTGTTCAGGTACGAACTTAATACGACCGTCTTGAACCGCTTCAATCGCAGGTTTCGCAAGCGGCGCAATCTTCACATACCATTGGTCTGTCAATAGAGGCTCAACGATCACGCCCGAACGGTCACCACGAGGTGGTTTAAGCGTATATGGTTGGATTTGGTCTAACCAGCCTTCCGCTTCAGCTTGTTCTACTAACTTTTTACGTGCTTCAAAACGTTCTAAACCAATGTAGTCCGCAGGGGCAGGAATGGTTTTAGAAATTTGCTTACCCGCTTTCGCGATGTATTCAAATTCAGCCAATACTTCAGCATTTTTGTTGAAGATGTTGATGATTGGCAATTCGCAGCGTTTACCCACTTCATAGTCATTGAAGTCATGTGCAGGGGTGATTTTCACACAGCCGGTTCCGAATTCTTTGTCTACATATTCATCTTTAACGATTGGAACTGCACGACCTGTAATTGGCAGGATGATGTTCTTGCCAACAAGCGCTGCATAACGCTCATCATCCAGCGCAACTGCAACTGCTGTATCACCCAGCAAGGTTTCAGGACGAGTCGTTGCTACTACGATGTAATCTTTACCATCATGCGTGCGCAGGGATTTGTCTTCAAAGAAATATTTGAAGTGCCACAATGAACCTGCTTCTTCTTTATCTGATTCTACTTCCAGATCAGACAGTGCAGTTTGCAGTTTTGGATCCCAGTTAACTAAGCGTTTACCACGGTAGATCAAACCTTCTTCATGCAGTTTGACAAACACTTCTTTCACTGCATTGGATAAACCTTCATCCATGGTGAAGCGTTCACGTGACCAGTCAACCGAAGAACCTAAACGACGGATTTGGCGGGTAATGTTACCGCCAGACTGTTCTTTCCATTCCCAGACTTTTTCGATGAACTTTTCACGGCCCAGGTCATGACGGCTGATGCCTTCTGCACCCAACTGACGCTCTACCACCATTTGCGTTGCAATACCGGCGTGGTCAGTACCTGGTTGCCATAAGGTATTTTTGCCTGACATACGGTTAAAACGAGTCAGAGCATCCATGATGGCATTGTTAAAACCATGACCCATGTGCAAGCTACCGGTGACGTTTGGTGGCGGAATCATGATACAAAATGATTCGCCTTTTTCAGACGGCTTGAAGTAACCGCGCTCTTCCCAAGTTTGGTACCATTTTTTCTCGATCTCGGTAGGATCGTAGGTCGTAGCAATATTTTGCGCAGAATCAGTCATAGTGAAAACAGATCAAAAGTGAATAAAAAATTGCAGTTATTGTAGCAAAAAAAATGACAGATGAGGCAGCTAAAGAAAATGCAAAAATTAAGCATTTGGCACATACACAATTCGGTTCTATGATGAGAGTATTATAAAAACAGCGCAGATGATCGCAGAACAATACTAAAAAGGAGATGATCACCATGAATTATATGATTTCTTTAAAATTAAAAGCAGAAACACATCAACGGTTCTGGCAGATTCACCAGCAACTCAATCAGGGCAAAAGCGAAAGTCTGGCGAAACCGCTGGGTGAAGTCCTGGCGGATATCTCTTGTGAAATTGTGGATCAGGTGTTTGGTGAAATTGCCCGTTTATCTACCTCCAGTGACCGGGAATCTGAAAAAGTGGTGCAACAGATTTTAGATACGGTACGTAAATATATGCCGTGGTCGGTGTCATTTTTTGGTAATGACCGTCTCACTCCAATGGTTAATTATTTGATTGAAATGGCACATGAAAAAAATGATCAATACTATATTTCCTATCAGGTTGATCATGTACTGGTGGTGGAACTGTTAGGTTATGTGGAACAAGTCAAGAGTGGAAATAGCCAATATGTTTCGCCTGCCTTGAAAGCTTTTACCGAAATGGTCGATCAAGGTGTGACCTATTTGCTACGTGAGCCTAAAAAAATGTTGAAATTCAATTTGGTGGTTGATAAAACCCTGAATGGGGTGATTCATTTGACCACGCAAATGGGCTATAAACGTTTGGAAAAAATTGGAACTTATTATGATGCTCAAGATACTCATCGTTATCTTGATCATTTTCTGATGTTTTTGAACCCAGAGCCTAAAACGGACAGATCAAACAATTCTGAAACCTAATTTAAAACAGGAAGCATAACATGGCGCAGCAGGACAGTTTAAACAACAAAGTGGTATGGATTACCGGTGCATCTTCAGGTTTAGGTAAGGCTCTTGCTCAGGAGTGTGCCTTGCAGGGGGCAGAGGTGGTACTGAGTGCACGCCGTATCGATGAACTGGAAAACGTCCGTTTAAGCTTAACTCATCCTGATCGGCATATCTGTGTCAGTGCCGATATTACTGATGAAAATCAGGTTCGCCATGCTTATGAGCAAGTGCTGAACCAGAAAGGGAGTATTGACTGGTTAATTAATAATGCCGGCCTAAGCCAGCGAGCCTTAATTGCCGACACCACCATGCAAACTGAACGTGCCATTATGGAAGTGGATTATTTTTCGCAAGTTTTTCTGACCAAAACTGTTTTGCCGACCTTCCTGCAACAAAATTCGGGACGGATTATCTTTGTTTCTAGCGTGGCGGGTTTATTGGGTACCCAGTACCGTGCTTCATATTCAGCGGCAAAAGCGGCCATCCACATGTGGGCCAATAGCTTGCGCGCAGAGGTGGCACAAGAGGGTGTTCATGTCAGTGTGGTGTTTCCGGGTTTTGTCAAAACCAATGTGTCTTTCAACGCCTTAAATGGAGAAGGCAAACCGCAGGGGCATCAGGATGAAGCGATTGAAAATGGTCTGGAGCCAGAAGCGTTTGCCAAAACCGTGCTGAGTGCTTTGCTGAACGGTGAAGAATATATTGTGGTGGGTGGAACCAAAGAAAAACTGGGGGTATGGATGTCACGCTTATCGCCAAGTACCCTGTATAAAATGATCCGCAAGGCTAAGGTAAAATAATTAAAGCTCTTTCTATTTTAAAAGAAGAAGCTTTAAAGTCCCCCTTTGCAAAAGGGGGACTTAGGGGGATTCTAAATAGTAAAATGTTAGTCACGATATAATCCCTCCCTTGAGCACTTGAAATATATTTCGAATCTGCAACCGGAGATTTATCAATAATCTCCCTAAATCCCTCTTTAATAAAGAGGGACTTTGCTTTTATCGGGGGAGGATTAGGCTTATAGTTGAATCGCCGTTCCATAGGCAAACACTTCCACCATTCCGCCTTGCATGCCCATCTCTGTGGTACTGAGGCGTAAGCCCATAATCTGGGTTGCACCGATTTTCTCGGCTTCCAGTTTCAAGCGGACAATCGCTTCACGTCGGGCACGTTCCACCACACTTTCATAACTGGTCAGACGACCACCGAAAAAGTTCTGGATATTGGCAATCACATATTTAAAGTAATCATGCGAAATTACTACATTGCTGCTCACCAGTTGCCCCGGATATGAAGATATTTTAAAACGGCTATTATCCAGGGTGATATAAGCCAAACGCTGTTCATTTTCCGCCAGTGAATCCAGGTGCTTGCGTTCATTGTATCTGCCGAAACCAAAACCGAGTGCAAATAAAATGGCAAAAACAACTATCTGGAGAATTAACCCATCCATCACTTAGACCTGCGCTTGAAATGGATCGGGAAGTTTAGGAATGTTTGGCTCCACCACAACTGCTGTGCCATACACAAAAAGTTCCGAAGCACCTTGGGCAATATTGGAGGTTGAAAAACGGATGCCAACCACGGCATTGGCGCCCATTAATCTGGCCTTTTCAATCATGCGGTTCATGGCTTCCTGCCGCGACTCTTCCAGCAGTTCAGTATAGGCCGTCAGTTCACCACCGACAATATTTTTTAAGCCTGCAAGCAGGTCACGTCCGACATGCTTACTGCGTACAGTGCTGCCATAGACCACATCGAGTTGACGAATAACGGTATGACCCGGAACAGATTCTAAATTACTCAGCAGCATGTTTTGATATTCAAATGAAATGGGATTTATTGAAGATAGGAAATCATGTTTAAAAAAGCAATAAAAAAGCCTGCATGGCGCAGGCTTTTTTATCATATTGGAATATTACTGAGCACTGTTTGCCGCTTTGCGTTCAGCCGAAGAAGGTACCTGTTGAACGGCATCACCGGTGTTGGCTTTAATACCGCCACCCAGGGTCTTATACAATTCAACCTGGTTATTCATGTTGGCTTGTTCAAGCAACAATAAACCCTGTTCGGCTGCATATGATGCACGTTGTGCATCCAGTACCGTCAGGTAGCTGTCAATACCGGCGCGGAAGCGGGCATTTGACAATCGGTAAGTGGTATTGGTTGCATCCACCAGACGGCGCTGTGCTGCCAGACGGTCACCAATATTTTGACGTACCGCCAGGGCATCATTCACTTCACGGAAAGCGGATTGAATCGATTTTTCATAGTCAGATAAGGCAATTTGCTGATCTGTTTCTGAAATCTTGATGTTGGCTTTACGCGTACCCCAATCGAAGATTGGCAGGTCGATGCTCGGACCCACTGACCAGACAAATCCACCTGATTTAAACAGGTCGCTCAAGCTGGTTGAGGCATAGCCTGCGTTGCCGGTCAGACTGATAGTCGGGAACATGCGTGCTTTGGCTGCACCAATATTAGCACCCGCCGCAGACAGTTTATATTCCGCAGCACGAATGTCAGGACGATTATTTAACAAGTCACTTGGTAAACCGGCACCAATGGCATTGCTTTGACTGATACGTGTGACACGTTGAGTCGGCAGCAAATTGGCAGGAACCGCTTGACCGACAAGCAGGTTCAGCAGGTTTTGTGCCTGGGCAATTTGGGTCTTGTAATTGGCCACATCGTTACGGGCCGTTTCTACAGAAATTTGTGCCTGACGCACAGGAACTTCACTGTCGATACCGACATCGAAACGTTTTTTATTGAGGTTATAAGACTCAAGCTGGGCTTTCAGCGTTTGCTCGGCAAGTTTTAAATTGGCATTGGCAAACGAATAATTCAACCAGGCTTGTGCAACCTGACCTATCAATGCAATTTGAGTCGCATCACGCGCACTTGAAGTCGCTAAATACGTATCTAAAGCATTGTCTTTCAAGCTGCGCACGCGGCCCCAAAAATCCAGCTCATAGGCAGTCACACCTAAGCCGACATTGTAGCTGGTCATCGCACCCTTGGTGTTCATTGTATCCTGACGCAGTACACTGCCACTGGCACCAATGGTTGGCAGCTGGTTGTTCTGGGTAATTTGGTACTGCTGCTGTGCACGCTGAATATTCAACGTTGAAGTACGCAAATCACGGTTATTAGCCAATGCCAGATCAAGCACTTGAAGCAAGCGTGGATCGGCAAAAAAGTCTTTATAACCTTTTTCAGCAATTGAAGGTCCAGAACTTGCGGTTAAATAACCCTGTTCTGGAATATTTGCTTGAGCTACGGGCTCTGGGCCACGCATGCTTTGACAGGCTGTCAAAGCAAGCGCAAGTGCAGATACCGCAATGCTACGACCTGAAATAGACCATACCTTTTGCATCACGATGCTTGCTCCTGATTATTTTGGTTTTTAGGTTTGTATTTAAAGATACTTCGAATCCAGACGTAGAACACCGGAATAAAGAAGATACCCAATAAAGTCGAACTGATTACGCCACCCAGTACACCATATCCGACTGAATGTTGGCTACCTGCACCTGCACCTGCAGCCAGTGCAAGCGGAAGTACACCAAAACCGAAGGCAAGGGTGGTCATAATAATGGGACGTAAACGCATTTTCGCTGCATGAAGCGTCGCTTCAAGCAAAGGCTCGCCTTTATCCTCCTGCAGCTCCTTGGCGAATTCTACAATCAGGATCGCATTCTTCGCAGCCAAACCAATGACGGCAATAATCGCGACCTGGAAGTAAATGTTATTCGACAAGTTTGGATCTTTCAGTACGATCATGCCAAGGAACGTTAAGCCAATTGCACCGACAATACCTAAAGGAATCACCAACAGTACCGAGAATGGAATAGACCAGCTTTCATACAATGCAGCAAGACACAGGAACACGATTAACATAGAAAGCCCGTATAGACCCGCAGTTTGCGAACCTGCTTCACGTTCTTCTAAAGATAAACCTGTCCATTCATAGTCAAAACCGCTCATGCCCATTTGTGGCAGTTTGGCAATGATTTCTTCCATGGCGAGCATTGCATCACCAGAGCTGACGCCCGGTGCAGGGGTACCCTGAATATTCACCGATGCAATACCGTTATAACGTTCAAGACGTGGCGAACCATAGGTCCATTCACCGGTTGCAAAGGCAGAGAACGGCACCATTTGTCCCAGGTTGTTACGTACGTACCACTTGTTTAAATCTTCCGGCATCATACGCGCATCGGGTACGGCCTGAACATAGACTTTTTTCACGCGACCGCGGTCAATAAAGTCATTAATGTATGAACCACCCCAAGCAATACTCATGGTGCTGTTGATTTCAGAAATACTGACGCCCATAGCGCTGGCTTTTTCATTATCAACATAAATTTTGTATTGCGGCGTATCTTCTTGGCCGTTCGGACGCACACCGACAAGACGTTTATCTTGTGCTGCCATACCCAGAATCATGTTACGGGCAGTAATCAGTTTTTCGTGACCACTACCTGCAGCATCTTTCAACTGCAAGTTAAAGCCAGCAGAAACACCCAGTTCCGGCATTGCAGGAAGCTGCAAAGGCATCACGTAAGAGGCATCTTTGGCAATCACGTTCAGGGCCATACCACGCTGGATGATGGCACCGATTTGAGATTCAGGTGTTGTACGCTCACTCCAGTCTTTTAACTTAATGAAGGCTAAACCGGCATTCTGACCGATACCCGTGAATGAGAAGCCCGCAACGCTGAAGATAGAATCGACATTGGCCTTTTCACCTTCCATAAAGAAACCGTTCATTTGATCAATCACTTTTTCGGTACGATCAAGTGTGGCATTCGGTGGAAGCTGAACCAGCGTCATTACTACACCCTGGTCTTCATTCGGCAGGAATGAACTTGGCAGGTTCTTGAACATGAACAGCAAGCCAGCGATGACCACGGCATAAATGGCACCCGCAATGATTTTATGAATCAGCAGTTTGCCTACCCATTTCTGGTAACCGACTGATAAGCGGTCAAAGCCATGGTTAAACCAGCGGAAGAAGCGTGCGAACACACCATTGCTTTCCGGCTTGTCTTTATCATGCTGTTTCAGCAAGGTTGCACAAAGCGCAGGAGTGAAGGTCAGGGCAATGGCCAGGGATAAAATCATCGCGGTCACAAGCGTGATCGAGAACTGGCGATAAATTACACCGGTCGTACCACTGAAGAATGCCATCGGTACGAATACTGCGGTTAATACTGTCGTAATACCGATCAGGGCACCCGAAATCTGTTGCATCGACTTTTCAGTCGCCGTAACCGGATCGAGATGTTCTTCCTGCATCACTCGTTCTACGTTCTCGACCACAACAATCGCATCATCCACCAGCAAACCAATTGCAAGGACCATGGCAAACATGGTGAGGGTGTTAATCGAGAAGCCAAACAGGTTGATGATGGCAAAAGTACCCAACACCACTACAGGCACGGCCATGGTTGGAATCAGGGTGGCACGCCAGTTCTGCAAGAACAGGAACATCACCAGGAATACCAGCACAATCGCTTCAATTAAGGTGTGAACCACACTTTCAATCGAAAGTTTGATAAACGGCGTGGTATCAAACGCCAACTGGTCTTTCAAACCACTTGGATAGTTTTTGCGCAGTTGTTGCAAGCGCTCTTCTACTGCAGTTGCCGTGTCGAGTGCATTTGCACCGGTAGCCAGTTTAATTGCTACACCGCCAGCAGGTTTACCGTTGAATTTAGACCGGAACTGATAGGTGTCAGAGCCTAATTCAACTTTAGCCACATCACCCACAGTCACTTTTGCACCAGAACCGGCATTTTTCAAGAAAATGGCACGGAACTGTTCAGGTGTTTGCAACAGGCTTTGTGCATTTACAGTGGCATTTAGTACCTGGCCTTCAACAGCAGGCGCACCACCGAGTTGACCTACTGCAACCTGTGCATTCTGGGTGCGCAGTGCGGTCACAACATCACTTGGGGTCAGCTGGTAACTGCTGAGTTTTGCTGGGTCCAGCCAGATACGCATGGCATAAGAACCACCAAAGACCTGAACTTCACCTACACCAGCTACACGGCTTAGCGGTTCAGAAATATTCGAGTTGACGTAGTCTTTGATGTCGGCATCAGAGAGTGAACCATCTGGCGAGTAGAATGCAACTACCTGCAGGAAGCTGGCACCCGATTTGGTCACCTTGAGGCCCTGACGCTGTACATCTTCAGGCAGCAGGGCAGTTGCGGACTGTAATTTGTTTTGCACCTGAACTTGTGCAATATCAGGATCAATGCCTTGTTCAAAGTTCAATGCAATAGATGCCTGACCGTTACCGGCACTGTTGGACGAAATATAGCGTAAGCCATCCAGACCGTTCATTTGCTGTTCAATGATCTGGGTGACTGTATTTTCTACAGTTTCAGCAGATGCACCTGGATAGGTCGCAGCAATGGTTACCGTTGGCGGTGCAATGGTCGGATATTGTGCAATGGGCATTTTGCTGAGGGTTAAAATACCCGCCAGCATAATCACCAATGCAATCACCCAAGCAAAAATCGGGCGATGAATAAAAAAGTGAGCCATTCAGTCTACCCCTTATGCATTTGAAGTAGCTTTTTGTTCAGTTTTAGGTTGTGCTTGGCCAGCAGGTTGGCCTGCTTTATTTGCATCTGCCGCAGGCTGACCTGCACCCTGAGGTGCTGCAGCTTGAGGCTGGTAAGGTTTGGCAACCACGGTTGCGCCTTCTTTCACCTTGGCAATACCATCAACAATGACTTTTTCACCCGTTTGCAAGCCTTTGGTCACAATCCAGTCTTTGCCTTGCACACCGGCAGTTTCAACCGGACGTGTTTCAACCACACCTTTGGCATTCACGATCATGGCAATCGCCTGACCTGTTGGGGTACGGGTAATCGCTGCCTGAGGAATCAGCATGGCATTCGGAATAACCCCTTGCACGATTTGAGCAGTTGCATACATGCCTGGAAGCAGTAAATGGTTCGGGTTCTGGAACACAGCACGCAGCGTTACCGTACCGGTTTCCGGATTCACACTGGCATCGGAAAATGCAAGACGACCTTCAATTGGGTAATAACTGCCATCTTCAAGCTTAAGCTTCACTTTAGTATTGTTGCTGCTACCCAAATTGCCTTGGCTCAACTGTTGACGTAAACGCAGCAGCTCGGCACTCGACTGGTTAATGTCGACATAAATCGGATCCAAGCGTTGCACTGTCACTAAAGGTGCTTCCTGGCTTGCGGTAACCAGGGCACCTACAGTGACGCTTGAACGGTTGGTTTGACCTGAAATAGGTGAACGAACGGTAGAATAACCGAGGTTGATTTCTGCATTTTTAAGTTCGGCCTGGGTTGCCGCGACATCCGCTTCAGCCAGTTTTACTTGTGCAGCAATATCATCATATTCTTGTTTTGAAATGGCATTGGTGCCGACAAGTTGACGGTAACGTCCTTCTTTCACGCGTAATAGGTTTAAGTTGGCCTGCTGACGGTTGAGCGCAGCACGTGCACTGGCGACAGTTTCACGGTTGGTTCGCGAGTCAATTTCATACAGTGCCTGTCCTTGACGGACATAACTTCCTTCAGTAAACAGACGTTTAAGAATGACACCACTGGTTTGTGGACGGACTTCAGAAATTTCAAATGCCGTCATACGACCAGAAAGTTCTACCGATTGCTCTACGCTTTGGGGTTGAGCAACAATGACACCGACTTCAGCCGGTGGCATTTTTTGGGCTGCTGCAGCTTGCTGCGCATCCTTGGGATCTTTGCTACAACCAACAAGTGCAATACTTGTTGCTAATGCGCAAGCGGTAAGGGCGGGTGCCCATAGCTTTGCAGACATCATTGTTCCACCTCGATTAGATTCTTCTCTAAAACTAATTTCTTTTTTCTCTACTTAATTTGGCATACAGCAGATAAAGTAGTGTGATCCAAATAAAACTTATGCTCCAACCCGCCAAGACATCAGAGGGGAAATGCACGCCCAGATAAACCCTGGAAATTCCCATAACAAACAGCCAGATAAAAGCACATATACAAACCAGTATGTGCTGGGGATGTTTTTGACTGAGATAAATTGCAAGACAACCCAAAGTTGCGGCATAAAGGCTATGCGCACTGGGAAATGCAGCACCATAGCTTGCAACCAGATGATACATTTCGGGTGGGCGAGGTCTTGAAATTACATATTTAAGTAGCCAAACCGTGGCAGTACTTCCGATCAGCCCCATGCCAATAAAAACAACATTTGTAAATTTTTTATACCATGCCTGCTGTAAACACCAGACTGTGGTTAAAAATAACACAAATGGCATACCGCCTATAGTCGAAAGTGTGATGAATATTCTATTTAGTGGCACGCTACGATGCTGGCTCAACCATTCAATCATCACCCAGTCGAAGTGATTCAAGAATGGCGTAACCAACATTAATATGCTGAAAATAAATAAGAAAAATCCTACACCAAGCAACAGATAAGGCATGTAAGCAACCTTTGTTATCTTAGTCGATTGAAGCATGACTAATGAATGGTTAAAGTGTACTCATCAGTACACTTTATTTCAAGTATGTGTAAATTATGCTTTTCTTTTTACCGATTTTTTAACATGAAGTAAAACAAAAATAGCAAATTACTTGAGTGCCGATTTTTGCGGTGTTGAAAATTCATCTACTTCTAATGGAGTTTTTGGCGGCCAAAAAAAGTCACTGGGGCGAGTCAGGAAGTGGGTGAGTACCAGTTTGGCCAATGGCTTCCATTGTTCAAAGCGAACGCGGCGAGCACGTAACGCGACAATAATCGTTAAAGTAAAACTCACAAACAGGTTGGTCAAACCAATTAACAATACACCTAAAAATGACACAATAATCAAGCCAATTTCAGGGCTGCCATTAATACAAATCAAACCCTGAATAAAGTTGGCTGAAGCAAAGGCAATGTGGCGAATATCCAGAGGTAGCCCTAAAATAAAACCGATGGTGCCCATACTGCCAAGCATGATTCCGAACAGGAAGTTCCCCGCTAATGCGCCTAAATTGCGTTCGATATAGGCGGCAAATTTATTCAGGCGTTCTTGCCCCAATAACTGTTTTAAGTTTGCATGGGCCTGTAAACGTGGACCCACCTTACGGTACACCGCCATGTTGTCAAAATAGCCGGCAATCAGTCCTGAAAAGAATAGACACACCCCGGCAATCGCTGCATGAGGAATGGCCAGTGAGGTAAATGGATTGAGGGAATGTAAGGTTTTGGTGGCTTTGACATGAGTTAAAAGCGGTTCATCCATGCCGTACTGCCAGAGCAGGGTGATGACGGCCGCAGTAGGAATGGCAATGGAAATATTACCTAGAATGGCAATGAACTGGGTGCGGATGATGTTAATGATCAGTGCGGCAAGTTCAGCAATCTGTGCGGTTTTAGAGCCTTTGGTCTGTTGTACCGTTGCTGCAAGTGCTGCGGCAGTCATGGCGGGCTGTTTGGTGGCAACGGTAAAATGCAAGACATGAATCAGCATAAACCCGAATGAATAATTCATGCTAAAGACCAAGGCCTGCATGATGGGTGCCATGGCCATTCGCGCAGCCAATATTTTCAAGCTGGCCATGGTGGCAATAATGACACCGGCACCTGCAGCCGATTTATACATCGACCAAAAACCTTGCTTGTCGGTACTTACATAGTGTTCACCGGTTTTACTGGCATTCTCGGTGACCTGTAATGCAATCAGTTCGCTATTGGCGGCTAAAAGTGACCGGACACTGCGCTCGCTATAAATGGCATGGGTGATATCGACCAGCAACAAGCCTAAAGATTCATAGCGAAGCTGGTCTTCATCCATAATCAGATTAAGTAACAGTTCAATACGGTCCAGACATTGTTCCAGTAATGACAGCAGATAGGTCAGGCTTAAACTCACACCAATTCTTTTGGTGGCACGACGAATTTTTAATACCACATCCCGACATTGCTCAATCATGACCAAAGCTTGAGATGCGTCTGGAGGAACAATTAAGGCCATCGGATCGGTGTTTTGATGCAGTGCCTTGTAATGCTGGATAAATTCATTGATTTCCCGGTTTTGTACCAAGAACGGCGATTCATATTCGGTAAGTTCCGGATGGGCGTTAATAAATTCCGGATACAGCCCAATGCCACTAATCCGGTAAGATAAAACGGTAATGGCCTTGATCAGCTCACTTTTAATTTTAAGCTTGTCTTGCTGATTGCTGTGACCCTGATTGATCAAAGCAAAGAGTTTTTGCCAGTCTGCATCGACAATGCTATCCAGCCAGTATTTGTCACTACGCTGATAAAAAACACGCCGTACCAAATCTTGCAGTTGGCTTTGATCATTAATCAGGGGAAGAAAATGCGCCCCCAGGCGCTGAGCGAGCTGATTCCAGAAACCATCCAAAGACAAAATGCCAGTATCGGCATATAAACTGGTTTGCTTGTATTGGTTAATAAGTTTTAAGATAAAATTCTGAAAGGTAGTAACTGCATGGGGTGTAAGCAGCAGTGCCTGGATAAAAGCCTGGAATTTATGGTTAATTTCGTCAAGATTGGTCGAGTCATCTGGGCGAATCCGGTTCACCAGCTCAATCAGCAGTGAATCATCAAGAACAGCCTGACTGGATTCAAGCTGTTTTTGCATTTTTAAAAATAGATCATTAAAATTTATATGCATAGGCGAGGGTTAAAACTATATTTTTCAAATCCCGTTATTGAATCCGGTTGAGGGCAAGCTGCGCCAAATTAATCAGTGCCTGGCGATATTCACTCTCAGGAAGTGCATCTAATGCGTTCAGTGCAAATTGTGTTTCTTCAGTGGCACGTTGGCGGCAATAATCCAGAGCACCACAGCTTTGCACAATCTCGATTACCCGTTCCAACTGGTTAAGACCGCCGGTGGCAATACTACGACGAACAATTTCATGTTCTTCATCGGTGGTTTTTTGCAAGGCAGAGATTAATGGCAAAGTCGGTTTACCTTCCATTAAATCATCACCAATATTTTTACCTAATGTTTCCGCATCGGAAGTATAGTCTAAAATATCATCAATAATCTGAAAGGCATTGCCAAAGTGACCGGCAAAGACGCGCAGGGGTTCACGGTATTGTGGCGTGCCCGATAAAATGGCAGCACCTTCAGTGGCCAGTTCAAATAGGCGCGAAGTTTTACCATGAATAATGTCGAGATACGTCTTTTCGGTGGTTTCAGGCTGATGCTGTGCTTGCAGTTGCAACACCTCACCTTCGGCAATTTCACAGGTACCGGTAGAAAAGTCCTTTAGCAGGGTCATGTCATTCAGGTCGACCAGTAAATCGAAAGCACGGGAAATCAGAAAGTCACCGACCAGAACCGCAGTTTGGTTGTTCCATGTAGCATTGGCTGTAGGACGACCGCGGCGCAAGCCTGATTCATCCACTACATCATCATGGACCAGCGTTGCGGTATGCAGCATTTCAATAATCGCTGCCAGTTTACGCTGGCGTTCGATATCTTCTGCGCCGCAGGCTTTGGCTGCCAATAGGCACATGATTGGGCGCATACGTTTGCCGCCTGCTTCAACCACGTGTTTACTTACCGCCATCACCAAGGCAACTTTTGAAGTGATTCCTTCATTGATAAATGTGTCCATCGCAGCAAAGTCTGAAGCAACAGGAGCGAGAATGTCTTGCTTAAAATCGATGGCCATATGAAGAGAAACCTCTAAAAATTGAATTGCTTATTTATAGTTTAACAACTATAGCTGATATAAGGCGAAGATCTTAATATAGTTGTTTAAAACCTGACTAGGCAAATGGTTTTAAATTTAACCGCATTATTATTATCCAGCCAGATGTGTGATGGAACTGGCACTCGGGTTTTTATACTAGCGAATTGAGTTTAAAAATCTATTACATTGACAAAACGTCAGCTCTACATACATAGCTAAAGGGTCATTTTTTAATACGCTTTGATCGTTTATAAAATAAACTGCGGACAAAGTGCAAAAAAACGCTTAAATGGCTTGTTGTTTGATTTATTATCACTTAATATGTTTGCCCTTATATATCCCCCCAGTGGCGTTCGTATTAAGATCGATATATTCCTTTATCGGCACGACGACACGGGCATGTTTGGAGTACATTATGTACGCAGTAATCCAAAGCGGTGGTAAACAACACCGTGTGGTTGAGGGTGAAACCCTTAAAGTAGAATTGTTGAAAGCTGAAACTGGTACAACTATTACGTTTGATGACGTATTAATGCTTGTAAACGGCGAAAGCATTCAAATTGGTGCTCCAGTTGTTGCTGGTGCGACAGTAACTGCTGAAGTAGTTAGCCACGGTCGTCACGACAAAATCCGTATTGTTAAAATGCGTCGTCGTAAACATTACCGTAAACAACAAGGTCACCGTCAATGGTTTACCGAGTTGAAAATTACTGCTATTTCAGGCTAATTACGAGGATTATGAAACATGGCTACTAAAAAGGCTGGTGGATCGACACGTAACGGTCGTGACTCGAACCCTAAAATGCTAGGTGTTAAAATGTACGGTGGTCAATCTGTGACTGCGGGTAACATTATCGTTCGTCAACGTGGTACAGAATTCCACGCTGGTGCAAACGTAGGTATGGGCCGTGACCATACTTTATTTGCTACCGCTGATGGCGTGATCAAATTCGAAGTGAAAGGTCAATTTGGCCGTCGCTATGTATCTGTTGAAACTGCATAAGTTTTAATGGTACGAAAAACCCACATTTGATGTGGGTTTTTTTATGTCTGTAAATCGGTGAAATAATGGTTGCCATCTTCATCATGATGTAGAAATGGCTACATTGGCTATTAATAACAATACAAAACTTCTTATTTTCTCAATTATTAGGATTAAAAATTGGTTTAAGATGGACGCATTGAACAAATTGCGATACTGCAAATAAAAAAAGGTGATGATATGAAAATGCTTCGTAAAACTCTGTGTGCGATGACCTTGGGTGCTGTAACGCTTGCACCGGTAATGAGTACAACTGTTTTTGCTGCCCCTGTAGCAGCATCGGAGCAGCAAGCAACCAACAATCTGGTCAAGCAGTTAAGTAATATTCGCACATTGTCTGCTAACTTTGAACAAACCACAAAAGCGACTTCTGCTGGTAAAGCCCCGCAGAAAAAAGGCTTGACCGGACAACACATGAATCAAACCTTTAAAGGGGTGATGAAAGTGGCTCGTCCTGGCAAGTTCTTCTGGGAAACTACCAGTCCAGCCAAACAGACCATTGTGACTTCCGGTAAAACAGTATGGATTTATGATCCCGATTTACAGCAAGCCGTCCGTCAAAGTCTGGATGAACAGGTGGCAAATACGCCTGCGTTATTATTGTCGGGGAATACCAGTCAGATTATGAAGTCTTATCGTGTCACTCAACCAGATAAAGGCAAGACCTATTACACCTTGTACCCTAAAGTGAAAGACAGTGCATTCCAAAGCCTGACCATTAGTTTTGGCGCGAACAAGGCCCCAAGTTTGATGATTTTGCAGGATTCATTGGGGCAAACCACCTATGTGCGCTTTAATAATGTGAAATTGAATCCATCGATTGCTTCTTCAACCTTCAATTTTACACCACCAAAAGGTACCGATATTATTGATCAATAATATATTGATTTATAATATTTAATTATGAGTTCGTCATAAATTGAAAAGCAGTCCTGTGTGGCTGCTTTTTTATTGGATATGCTGTTAAAAATGAGGGAAATTTTTATTCACCCAGCACCACCCTACAAGAATATGTTCAAGCTCGAACCTAAACATCATAATGCACAATATTTCAAAATCAGCGGATGTGCAGAGGGCTAGGGCTATCTGTTATCTTATCTCTATCATATCCATACAGAATCTTCCAAAGTAGTGATTCTCAAGGTGTAAGATTTAACACTTCAGTCTCAGGCAGGAATTATCCTGGGTGTGCATGTGCCCTTGAGTTTTCACGATAACTGGGTTGAGCTATCTTAAAATCAGGCAATTTTTTATACAAATGCCTCATTATTCAGCTAAACAGGGTTAAAGATACATATTTTAAATGTTATTCAGGGATCTGGCTTTGTATAGTGAAGCCGCATGATCAAAGGCACTAGGTTGTTAAGATAAGATGAAAATACGCACGAATCAACAATGGCTCTGGGCTGTTCCGGTTTCTTTGGCAGCACTCGTTATGGCAGGTTGTCAGGAGCGACCTGCACCGCAAAAGGAACAGGTTAAGGTAGAAAAACAGGAAGCTTCTTCTACAATTCCATTAATTCAAGCCAAGGTTGTTCCTGTGAAATTAAGCAAACCGGAAGTCTGTGATGCGGAAGGTTGTACCCAGTATGAGATTCAGACGGTAAAGAGCAACTTGAAATGGGTGGATGACTATTTTATCGATCGGGTGAAAAAAGCCGATCCGATTGCATTTTCTACCACGCCCAATGAAAAGATCAATGCTGCCGAAGGAGCGAGTCCCAATTTAAGTCAAAGCTCGACCTATATCCGTTTTGTCAGTCAGCAGTATGACCGGGCAACCTTTGCCATTCAAACTTATACCTATTCATCCGGTGCTGCGCATGGCATGTATCATCAGGAATTTGTCAATTTTGACTTGAAAAACAAAAAGCGTCTGGCACTGCAAGATATTATGGTCAAAGGTGCAGAACAGCAATTATTGAATACTTTATATGATTCAAACAGCATCTGGCTGGAACAGCACAGTATAGATAGAGAAAAACTGAAATTAAGTGATAATTTTTACTATGGTGCCAATGGTATTGTCTTTGTTTATCCCTTGTATGAGCTGGCTTCCTATGCAGAAGGCATGACTGAACTGACCTTGCCTTATTCTGCACTCACTAAACTGATTAAAGCTGAATATCTGCCAGCTTTACCCAAGTATCCATCGTCCTAATTTAAGCTTAATTCGGGTAAATTTGCTTTAATAAGCCACAGCTGTCCGCTCGATCACTGTCTTTTTTAGTGTTTAGCGCTTACACTATAGCCAGTTTTTTTCTTTGCAAAAGATTGGCTATGATCGACCCGAAATTAATCCGAAATAATATTGAGGCTGTAAATTTAGCCTTGGCAAAACGTGGTGTACAGCTGAATGTCGAAGAGTGGGCTTCACTGGAAGCTCGCCGTAAAGAGCTTCAATCGAAAACTGAAGCTTTACAAGCAGAGCGTAATTCGGGTGCTAAACAAGTTGGCCAAATTAAAAAATCTGGTGGCGATGCATCTGAAATCATGTCACGTATGGCTGCCATTGGTGATGAAATTAAAGCTGCTGAAGTTGCACTTGCTGAATTGCAAACTGAAATTGAAACCAAGTCTTTAAGCATTCCCAACATGCCGCATGAATCTGTACCTGAGGGTAAAGATGAAGACGACAACGTTGAAATTTTAAAATGGGGCACACCGCGTCAATTTGATTTTGAAATCAAAGATCATACTGACCTGGGGGAATGGATGGGCGGTTTGGAGTTTGAAACCGCAACCAAATTGACCGGTACACGTTTTAGTGTTCTGAAAGGCCCATTGGCGCGTTTACAACGTGCGCTAACCCAATTCATGCTGGATACCCATACCCTAAAAAATGGTTATACTGAAGCCTATGTGCCTTATCTGGTGAATGCAGATTCATTGCGCGGTACAGGTCAATTGCCTAAATTTGAAGAAGATTTATTCAAATTGCAGGGTGAAAAAGAATATTACCTGATCCCGACTGCTGAAGTGCCGGTCACTAACTTTGTACGTGACGAAATTATTGATCCTGAACGTTTGCCATTGAAATATGCCGCACATACGCCATGTTTCCGCAGCGAAGCAGGTTCATATGGTCGCGATACCCGTGGGTTAATCCGTCAACACCAGTTCGACAAAGTTGAGATGGTGCAAATTGTAAAACCTGAAGATTCGATGCAGGCTTTGGAAGAACTGACCGGGCATGCTGAAGGTATTTTGCAGGCACTCGGTCTGCCATACCGTAAAATTATTCTGTGTGGTGGTGATATGGGCTTTGGTTCAACCAAGACCTATGACCTTGAAGTTTGGGTACCGAGCCAAAATACCTACCGTGAAATCTCTTCATGTTCAAATATGGGCGATTTCCAGGCCCGTCGTATGAAAGCACGCTACCGTGTCGACCAGAAGAAAACCGAATTCGTGCATACCCTGAACGGTTCAGGTCTGGCTGTTGGCCGTACCTTGCTTGCGGTGATGGAAAACTACCAGCGTGCAGACGGTTCTATTGAAATTCCTGAAGTGCTACGTCCATATATGGGCGGTGCGGAATTTATTGATTGATCTTCGGATTGATCAATAAATTTATGAACAGCACAATTTTGTGCATGAAAATTGCTTAAGACAGTCAGATTTAAAATATTGAGGTCATTCGTGGATATCTTTCCAATCTCTTTAAAGTTGCAACAGCAACCTTGTCTGATTGTCGGTGGTGGGCGCATTGCCTATCGTAAGGCCGTACTTTTGGCAAAAGCAGGCGCAGTCATTGATGTGATTGCGCCTGAAATCGAAACTGATTTACTAGAGATTGTTCGTGCCAGCCAAGGGCAATATGTCCAAGCATCTTTTAGTCCAGATATTCCATTACGCCCTTACCGGTTGGTGATTGCGGCAACCAATGACAAAGCGACCAATATTCAAGTTTTTGAAGTTTGCGAAGCTGAAAAAATTCTGGTGAATAGTGTGGATGATCTACCGCATTGCCGTTTTATGGTGCCTGCCATTATCGACCGTTCTCCTTTGGTGGTTTCGATTGCCACTAATGGCAAATCACCAGTTTTATCCCGTCAAATCCGAACCCAACTGGAAGCCAGTATTCCGCATGGCATGGGCAAGCTGGCAGAGTTTTCTGGAAAATGGCGTGCTGCAGTCAAAGCCAAAATTGAAAATCCAGATGAACGCCGTATTTTTTGGGAAGACCTGTATGCCAGTCCACTCAAAGAACAGGTGTTTAATGACAATATTGCTGAAGCGGACCGTTTAATTGAACAAGCCTTAATGGAATGGAAAGCGCCAAAAGGTGAAGTCTATCTGGTGGGCGCAGGACCGGGTGATCCTGAACTGTTGACCTTAAAAGCACTGCGTTTGATGCAGCAGGCAGATGTGGTTATTTACGATCGTTTAGTGTCACCTGCAATTATGGACTTGTGCCGCCGTGATGCGGAAAAGGTTTATGTGGGTAAAGCCCGCTCCAATCATAGTGTGCCGCAAGAAGGCATTAATGCACTCTTGGTGGAATATGCTGCAAAAGGTAAACGTGTCTGCCGTTTAAAAGGCGGTGATCCATTTATTTTTGGTCGTGGTGGTGAAGAGATTCAGGAACTGTTTGCTGCAGGTGTGGCTTTTCAGGTGGTTCCAGGGATTACCGCGGCTTCAGGTTGTTCAGCCTATGCCGGTATTCCTTTAACCCATCGTGACTATGCACAAAGTGTGCGCTTCCTGACTGGACATTTAAAAGAAGGTTCACCAGAGTTACCTTGGAGTGAGCTGGTGTATGAAAATCAGACCTTGGTATTGTATATGGGGTTGGTAGGTCTGGAAAAAATCTGTGCCCAGCTGATTGCCCATGGCCAACGTCCAGACATGCCGGTTGCACTCATTTCCAAAGGGACTACCCCTGACCAGAAAGTGGTGGTTGGAACCTTGGCCGATATTGCTTCAAAAGTGTCAGAACATCAAATTCAAGCGCCAACCCTGACCATTATTGGGGAAGTGGTAAAATTGCGCGAACAATTACAGTGGCAAGGCTAATTCGAGTCTTGTTACATTGAAAGAGTAGAGAAATCCTGTGATCCACGTTGTTTTATACGAGCCTGAAATTCCTGCAAATACAGGGAATATCATTCGTTTATGTGCCAATACCGGTGCGCAGTTGCATCTGGTAAAACCGCTGGGTTTTGAGCTGGATGATAAAAAGCTGAGACGTGCAGGTCTGGACTATCATGAATGGGCGCATATGAAAGTGTGGGAAAACTTTGCAGAATGTATAGCGCATTTAAAAGAACAGGGAATTGAGAATGATGCCATCTATCCCTTAACCACCAAAGGTTCTGAAACTCCGCATACCTCAAATTTAAACCGCCCGGTGGCGTTGTTGATGGGACCGGAAACACGTGGTCTGCCTGAAAATGTGCGTATGATGTTTCCGGAAAAACACTGGATTCGTTTACCCATGGCTGCTAATTCACGTAGTTTAAATTTGTCTAATGCTACAGCAGTTATTCTGTATGAAGCATGGCGTCAGCAAGGTTTTAAAGAACTGGTTTAATTTCAGATCATAAAAAAAGACGCATTGAGCGTCTTTTTTTTGCATGAAGTCAAAGCATTAATGCGTATCATCAAACTCGTTGTGCTGCGGAGCGGGGTGTTTGAAGCCTTTGGTTTTATAACCCAGATACAAAATACCGAACATTGCCCACCATAAACCAAATTTTAATGCGGTATCTTCAATCTCTAGCCACATCGCAAAAATGCTCAGGAAGCCAAGTAAAGGAATGACCACAAAGCTGAGAATGTCTTTGATGCTTTTGGTGCGACCATCTCGTAAGGCATAACGTGAAATAACAGACAGATTTACAAAGGTAAAGGCAGTGAGGGCACCAAAACTGATCATTGAAATCACGATGTCTAAGTCCATGAAACCAGCAGTTAAGGCCACGCCACCAACAATCAGGATGTTGTAAACAGGTGTGTAGCTTTTTGGGCTAATATGACCAAAAATTTTCTTATTGATCACGCCATCACGACCCATCACATACATTAAGCGTGAAACACCTGCATGTGCAGAAATACCGGATGCCATTACCGTAACGATTGCAAAGTAAAGCACCACAGTTTTGAACGCTACTCCCCCAACGGCTTGAAGAATGTCCGGCTGAGTTGCAGCAACATCTTCAAAATATGTCTTTGGATCGTTCGGGAAGTAAATTTGCATGAAATAGGTACTGATAATGAAGATAATACCTGCGATGAGTGCCGTAAGGAAAATCGCTTTAGGTAGAGTCTTTTCAGTCTCTTTGGTTTCTTCTGCCAGTGAGCTGAGTGAGTCAAAACCAGTAAAAGAGAAACAAAGCAATGTTGCACCGGTAATTAACGGACCCAAAGCCGTCATTTCATTCCAGAACGGTTCCAGACTCCATAACTGGTATTTGGCATTCGCTAATGTACCATCGGCATTGATCCCACCTGCGAGTAGAGAGTAAACCATCCAGGTGAAGTATGCGATGACAGCCAGCTGAATCAATACAATCAAGCCGTTGAAGTTGGCAACAAATCTGGCACCACGCAAGTTTACGCCAGTCATAAATGCGGTCAGTGCAACAACCCAAACCCAATGGTTAACCTCAGGGAATAGGGCTTCCAGATAAATGACTGCCAAAATGATGTTGACCATGGGTGACAGTAGATAATCCAGCCATGATGACCAGCCCACCATAAAACCGACATTAGGGTGAATCGATTTTTGTGCATAAGTATATGCCGACCCTGATGATGGATAACGACGGATCATGTGTCCATAACTAATAGATGTAAATAGTATTGCAATCAGGGCAATAATGTACGAAGTTGGCACGTGGTAATGGCTTTCTTCAGCAACCAGACCGAAGGTATCAAATAATGTCATTGGCTGAATATAAGCTAAACCAATAATAATGATGTGCCAGAGTCCAAGCGTTTTTTGCAGTTTAGCTGTCGATTGAGTCCCAGAGATAGTTGTCAACGGCGTTATCCTCTTATCGTTGATCAAGGATCAGTCATGTTTACAAGGATCGTTTGAGACGAACGATCCCCCCTAAATGAATAAAACAAAAGTGCGCCAATCTACTCTAGTTTGGTACGTTTTGCCAATATCTTTGTGAGTTTTTAATGCAGAAAATATGCCACTTGATATAAAAAACTAACTTTAATTTTCTATAAAGTAAAAGCCTGATGCTTAAAAAAACATCAGGCTAATTTTTAGCTATATTCGCTTAATTTTCAATGTTTACCAAGCTTTTTCTAAAATCGCTTTTAAATCATTCAAGGTGGCTTCTTTCGGATTGTAAATAATGGAACCATCATTTAATGCTTTGTCTGCGACTTCATCCAATTGTGCTTCTGAAATCTTGTCGGTTTCACGTAAAGTACGTGGCAATTTCGTCAGTGCATACAAGCGATCACGCATGGTCAGAATCGTAGCAATGGTTTTATCGGCACGTAAATGGGCAGGGGTTTGCGCATAAATGTCTGGACCTGCTAAAGGTAGCAATAATTCTGCAAGCTTGTCGCCATTCACCTCTTTATTGTACTCAAGCACATAAGGCAGGAACAGGTTCATGCACAGGCCATGTGGCAAATGTGCAACTGCACCTAAAGCATGTCCAAGGGAATGCACCAGGCCTACCATGGAGTTGGAGAACGCAATTCCGGCCATGGTGGACGCTTGTGCCAGTTCCAGACGGCCAAACTCATCAGCTGGATTATCTAACACATTGAACAGGCTGTTGCTCACTTTTTTGATGGCAGCTGTCGCATAAGCATCACTGATCGGATTGGCAGCCATGCAAGTATAGGCTTCAACTGCATGGGTTAGTGCATCCATGGCTGTCATGGCAGTTAAATGTGGTGGCAAAGTCTGGGTCATGCGCGGATCCAGAATTGCCGCATGCGGCATCAGATAATAGGATGCAAAGGGCATTTTGACATTTTTTTCAAGATCGGATACCACAGCCACCATGGTCACTTCTGAACCCGTACCCGATGTGGTAGGAATCACAAAAAATGGTTTTAACGGTTTTGGCAGGTTATGTGCACCTGAATATTTAAGCAGGTCATCGCCACCTTCGGTCACCAGAATATTGGTTGCCTTGGAAGTATCAATCACTGAACCGCCACCGACAGCAATAATCGCATCACAACCATTATCACGATAAGCTTTCGCTGCATTTCGGACGGTTTGTACGCTTGAATCAGGTGGAACATCATCAAAAATATAACCAATGACTGCATCGGTAGATTCAAAAGCTGCTTCAATTGGTGCAAGCAGATTGTTGCTGCGTACACCTTTGTCAGTAATGATCAGAGGACGTTTGGCACCTAAAGTAGCAAGTTCAAACGGAATATGTTCTAAGGCAGCATGACCTGCAATGACTTTGACCGGACAGAAAAATTCGTAATAAGGCTTAGCCATGTTATGCACTCCGTTTAAAATAGGATTGAGCTACTTTCAAATAAATATTTGCAGCTCCAGTCAGTTTTTCTTTTAGGCTTAATTCGGTCGGATATTGTTTTACAGCAAGCTCCGCAAGGAGTTTAGGTAAAATAAGCGCTTCCATTTTGTTTAAGCAGCGGACCAGACGAATGGCAAATGCAATATCTCCATCGGCTATCATACGGTCATGGGCAAAGGCCTGTGCGGTACTTTCCTGAAAGGAAAATACTAAAAAGGCATGGCTTAAGTGCTTAAAAGTAATGGTGAGGTCAGGTTTGCTGTCTACAGATTGCAGTAATTGTAATTGATGGTCTTGCGTGACTTTTGCAATAAAAGCCGGGCCATGGGGAAATACTTTCATTGATAGAACGAAACCCACCGGGAATTTTGCAACTTCCTGTTTGACTTCGGCGTCGACTTGACTCGCCATTACCAGACCTCTGCCAATCACATCCATCATGAGTTTGACATAGGTCAGTTGTAAAGCGGGCTTAACGGATTTGGTTGAAATCACTTGTGTATCCCTTATCTAAAGAATATTTTATTAGTTTAGAGTAAATACTCTAATTTATTTTTATGTCAAAAGCAAAATTATTGTTGCATGATTTGAACTTCACTAAAGTAACCGCTGTTGTTTAAAGTTTCAATGATATCGAAGCATAAGTTCTCGAATTTTGGATAATCTTCAACTAAATCCTCAATGCGTACCATCTCTAGGCCAGCATAACCACAGGGGTTAATGGTGTGGAAACCAGACAGGTCACAATCAATATTTAGGGCCAGTCCATGATAGCTGCGTCCTTTGCGGATTTTAAAACCCAGAGAACCAATCTTGCGCTCTGCTACATAAACGCCCGGTGCATCTGGTTTGGCATAGGCTTCAATGCCATATTTATTCAGCAGTTCAATCATTAAATTTTCAGCATAAGATACCAGCATGCGTACATTCCAGCCCAAGCGGTTTAGGTCAAACATAAAGTAGGCTACCAGTTGGCCTGGGCCATGCCAGGTCACTTGTCCACCGCGATCCGTTTGTACCACTGGAATATTGCTGGGTATCAGAATATGTTCTGGTTTGCCAGCTTGACCTTGAGTTAAAACCTCATGGTGTTGCAGAATCCACAGCTCATCCGGCGTGTTTTCATCACGGTTTTCAGTCAGGTTTTTCATCTCCTGAAAACGGTCGAGATAAGGTGTGAGCTGGTTAAATTGACGAATAATCAGTTTGGGTTTTAGAACAGCATCAGTCATGTGAAGTGCGTCCTTAAAAATTTTCAACAGGATGCAAGGATTATAATGAAATCATGCCAAGATAGGGGATGATCACTGCACGATTTAGAGTTTTTCGTAGTATTGATAATATTTTTATTGGCTTATAAATAAAAAAACACGCATGACGCGTGTTTTTTGCTCTTAAAGTGCAGTTTTAATCAATGGGCAGGCTGCCAAGTCAGCATATAAAGCATGTACCTGTTCCAGTTCGACAAAAACGATTTGGGCAGTTAAAGAGTGATATTTTCCAGTACGTGAAGGTTGTACCTTGATGCTGTTACCATCAAATTCCGGAAAATGTTTTACCAAAATATCTACAACAGCAATATGTAATTCTTCACAGGCTTCACCAATCAGTTTGATCGGATAATCCATAGGGAAAACCCATAGATGTTCCTGAAGTTCGCGAGATGGTGTACGGTCTAACATGGTCATAGTAGTCCCACTTATATATTAAACGCCTGCATAGAGGCAGGCGTTATGTGTTGCTGAATACTAGATGGGGGTGTTGGATAATTTTTCAATCCCCATCCGTATCACTATGTCTTAGTCATTTTCCAGGAATGAACGTAAGTGTTCAGAACGGGAAGGATGACGTAATTTGCGTAGTGCTTTGGCTTCAATCTGACGGATACGTTCACGGGTAACGTCAAACTGTTTACCGACTTCTTCCAGAGTGTGGTCAGTCGGCATGTCGATACCAAAACGCATTTTCAAGACTTTCGCTTCACGTTCAGTCAGGTTTTCCAGTACTTCACGGGTTGCTTCTTTCAGGCCTTCTGAAGTTGCCGCATCAATTGGAGAAGTGATGTTGCCATCTTCAATGAAGTCACCCAAATGTGAATCTTCATCATCACCAATTGGCGTTTCCATGGAAATCGGCTCTTTGGCAATTTTAAGTACTTTACGGACTTTAACTTCATCCATTTCCAGACGTTCGCCCAATTCTTCCGGGGTTGGTTCACGGCCCATTTCCTGAAGTAATTGACGAGATACACGGTTGATCTTGTTGATGGTTTCAATCATGTGTACCGGGATACGAATGGTACGTGCCTGATCGGCAATCGAACGGGTAATTGCCTGACGAATCCACCAGGTGGCATAAGTCGAGAATTTATAACCGCGACGGTATTCAAACTTGTCTACCGCTTTCATCAAGCCGATGTTCCCTTCTTGAATCAGGTCAAGGAATTGTAAACCACGGTTGGTATATTTTTTCGCAATTGAAATTACCAGACGCAAGTTGGCTTCGACCATTTCCTTTTTCGCACGACGGGCTTTTGCTTCACCTACTGCCATACGTTTAGAAATATCTTTGATTTCCTTAACATTCAAACCCAATTCTTTTTCGATGTCGGCAATTTTTTGCTGGAATGCCAGTACATCGGGACGTACTTTTTCTAAATAAGTTTTTTGTTCAGCTGGCGCTTTGGCAATTTGCTCATCTAACCAGGCTGGATTTGATTCCTGCCCCGGGAAAGACGTACGGAATTGAGTACGGTCCATACGGCCACGGCGGACTGCATAACGCATTACTTCACGTTCAGACGTGCGGATCTGTTCATGGGTGCCACGAATCATTTCAGAAATGATGTCAAATAGACGCGGAGTGAATTTGAACATCATAAACACGGTTGCCAGTGCTTGAAGCGCTTCATCTGCCTGTTTGCTGTTACGACCGTATTTTTCAATGGTCGCTTTGGTTACTTTCCAGGCTTCTTCCAGTTCAGCAAAACGCACACGTGCAATTTCTGGATCAGGACCGGATTCACCTTCAGAATCATCCTCAGTTTCAGCTTCTTCTTCTTCGTCATCGTCCAGTTTTACATCTTTGGTCGATTTAGATGTTGATTCTTCATCCTCATCGATATCCGCTTCATCTTCTAAAACTTCTGGGATTTCTTCATCAGATTCCGGGTCTAAATAGCCCGATAAAATATCAGCAAGACGACGTTCACCTTCAGTAACATCGTTATATTCTTTTAATACAACTTCAACGGCATTTGGCCAGTAGGCAATCGAGTGCAGAACGTCACGGATACCTTCTTCAATGCGTTTAGCAATGCTAATTTCGCCTTCACGTGTTAAGAGTTCAACCGTTCCCATTTCACGCATGTACATACGTACGGGATCTGTGGTGCGACCAGGTTCGTTTTCAACAGAAGCAAGTACGGCTGCCGCTTCTTCTTCGGCAACTTCATCGGTCGCTTCTGCACTAGTGCCATCGAACATGGTGTCATCAGATTCAGGCGCACGTTCATGAACAGGAATACCGACATCCTGAAGCATCTGAATGATGTCTTCAATCTGTTCGCTTTCCGTGATCGAGTCTGGGAGATGATCGTTAACCTCAGCGTAAGTTAAGTAACCTTGCTCTTTGCCTCGGCTAATCAGAGCCGCTACTTGCGAAGTAGGGGAAGTCATATCGCTCATCTTTGCTTACTCTTCGTTGAATCTGTGGCAGTGAAAAACCGTGCATGATAGCACAATTTGCTTAAAATTGTTTTGAATATTGATTGCTCAAGTTTCATTTAAAAATATAAATTTGATTTAACAGCTGTTTTCAATATTGGGCTGAAACTTTTTTTTTCAAGTCCATAGGGTGGATCACTCAAATTATGTTGAGTTTTTATTGGTCCATGCTGGAAATTCCAGGAACTAATAAATACACAATTTTTAGGGAGAAAAACAAGATTAAACCCGGTTTGCGGGAGAAAAAAATAAAAATACTTGACAAGAGTGCGTAAGCAGGATAAATAGCGCCTAGACCCATTCACTTTTTTCACCTTGAGGTAGTTTTAGTGTCTTCTACAGATTTTGAACTAGATGATAGCTACAGTGATGATGATGTTAGTTTTGATGAAGTATCAAGCAAAATTAGTGCTAAAGAGTCGTTAGAAAAACGTCGTCTGATTGATGACCTTCTTGCACAGCGTCGTTTAGAGCGTGAGCTGAAAGATTTTGATTATGATCTGGATGATGACGACGATTTTGATGATGAAGAAGACTAAAATAGGATTCTGCATAGCAGGCTAAAATGCTATGCTATGTCGCAGTTATTTTACAAACCTGGATTTTAAATGAGTGCTTTAGATTTAGACCTTTTGAGCGAATATCTAGATGGCGACCAGAATGAATATGGTCTAGATTTTCCGGCTACTCATGGCTTTTTATGTGCAATTGCGGTTGGTCCGAAATTCGATAAATGGCTGGACGAACTTTTTGATAACAATCATAAGAAAGTGCCTGCTGAAATCATTGCTCAAGTAAAAGCCTGGTTAGAATCAATTCGTCAAAGCCTGGCGAATGAAGAAGGAATCGAGTTTCCTTTTGAAATTGAAGAAGCAGAAGTGGATTCAAGTTTAGGTGACTGGAGTGTCGGCTTTGTCGATGCCATGTTCTTAAACGAAGATGCCTGGTTCACTCCTGAACATGAAGAACAATTAGTTGATTTAACTTTGCCAATGATGGTCTTTAGTGGTGTGGATGAAGAAGATCCGCAAATGGAATCTTTCCGTCGCAATGGCCAGTTGATGGATGAAATTGCTGAAGAAATTCCGGATAATTTAAATGAATTATATTTGATGTACCATACGCCAGCATGATGGTACGCCTTGCGCTGCTATAATCGCCGCGCATAGATCACACACCAGCGTGATGTGACATCTTGTGCTGTTCTAATCGCAGCTTATGTATATATTTAGCTCAGATTAATTTGTTAATAAAAAAGCACCATAAGGTGCTTTTTTAATTGTTCAATTGGCTATTTTCTGGATTTTAATTTCAAGAAGAGCGGACTCATCCACTGATAGGCAATAAAGAATAAAGCAAAATGTATTGCAACGATGAGCAACATAAATACGGCATAACCTGCTAAACCCATTTTTTCAGCAGATTGAATAATTTGTTCTGCATTCGGGTTCATCATGACCAAAAAGAATATAATAAAACACTCCAAAGTAATGGCAATCGCAGTATTTCCCCAGACCAAGATATTGCGTTCTTGTACAGTCGGCAAGCGTTGTTCTTTTTGCAGGAATTTAACCACATGACGAATCATGGTAACCAAAAAAATAGCGACGAAGAGCATCAAGCCAAGATTGGTAACAAACAATAAAAACAAAACGCTGAGAATTAAAACCACGCCATAATCGATAGCAAAACTTTTTAGATATTGTTGCATTTAAGCCCCTGATAAAATCAATTAGTTCTTCATTTTGCGTAGTTGTCTACGGTATAGGAGGATGGCGATAATCACCAGGATAATGAGGATAATACCATGGCTGACTTGGCTAAATATTTGCTGCATGAGCTGTTGGTTTTCACCAAAGTAAAAACCGACACAAGCCAGAAATGTAGTCCAGATGATAGTCCCTAAGCCACTGTAAAACATAAACTTCCAAAAAGGCATGTGGCTCATGCCAGCGGGAATACTAATCAGCGAGCGAACTGCCGGAATCATACGACCAAAGAATACGATGCGATGTCCATAATGCTCAAACCAGTCCAGAGACTTTTTAACATCACTAGATTTGATAAACATATATCTGCCATAACGGTCAACGAAACGGAAAATACTGTCATGGTTAAACTTATAGCCAATCCAATACAGTAAAGCAGCTGCAAGCAATGAACCGAAACAACCGGCAATGATGACGCCAAATAAAGTCAGCTGGCCTTGTGATGCAGAATAGCCAGCCGAGGGCATGATGATTTCAGAAGGAATAGGCGGGAATACGTTGTCAAGAAACATCAGTAGGGCAATACCGAGATAGCCCAATTGTTCCATGATGGAGATAATCCATTCTGTCAGATTCATAAAGTGATAAAAATAATCGTGATATTTACACCATCCTAAAGTTTATTAGATTTAGGGTAAAGTGTAGCCAGGTAATCAGTCTGGATTATTCCTGGCTATGAATCAGAGTATGGATATAAACTTTTCTCAAACTATAGGCAAGTGCAAATGGAATTACACCGAGCAAGGCATATTCTATAAAATTAGGTGTAAGGTGATATGCAATAAATATGGAAAAAATGCTGCCAATAATAGCACCCATCATCACAATAAAAAGATGGGATTCCTGCTCTAGAGTTTGTTTAATGTGTTTGACTTTTTGTAGATTTCTTTCGCGTGCAAGGTAAAAGCGTCGAGTATAATTGGCGGAACGACTAATTGCTCTTGACATAATTTAACTCCTTTTTCACGTTACTTTTTAATGTTATATATTAAATATTTCACGTTAAAAATTAATGGGTTATAGATTTATTATAATTTTTATCCCAGATTACCATATTATTTGTGACTTGATATACATTAATGGTGAAAATTGGTGATATTTTTTTATTTATTGTTAATTTTAGGTAAATAAAAAGCCCTCGAGTGAGGGCTTTTTTGAGGGAGATTAATTACAGGCGTTTACGCTTGGCAGCTGCAATTTGTGACTGACGCATACGGAAACCGGCTTTTTGCTTCTCGCTGGTTTTGTCGATGCAGTATTTACATGATACGCCATGTTCATAGCTTGGAAGTTCTACTTCTCCAGGAAGCAAAGGCCAGCCACAAGCATGACACTTGGTGTTCTGGCCTTCTTCTACACCATGAGTAACAGCTGTACGGCCATCAAACACGAAACATTCACCTTCCCACATACTTTCATCAGCAGGAGTTTCTTCCAGGTATTTTAAAATACCGCCTTTCAAATGATAGACCTCATTAAAGCCTTCTTGCAGCAATAATGATGTTGATTTTTCACAGCGAATACCACCCGTACAGAACATGGCAATTTTCTTGTCTTTATGCTGTTCCAGCTGTTTTTTTACATATTCCGGGAATTCACGGAAGGTTTCAGTTTTAGGATCAATTGCGCCTTTAAATGTACCGGCTTTATATTCATAGTCGTTACGGGTATCAATCAAGATCACGTCATCACGTGCAATCAGTTCATTCCATTCTTTTGGATCAAGATAGTGACCGACTAAATCGCGCGGTTTGACTTCAACGCCTAAAGTCACAATTTCTTTTTTTAGTTTAATTTTCATTTTACGGAATGGCTTGTCAGAGCTGTGTGACTCTTTATATTCCATTGCGTTAAAACCTTCATCCAGAAGAAACTGGTGGATGGTATCAATTGCTGCACGGTCACCTGCTACAGTACCGTTAATGCCTTCTCCTGCAACAATAAGAGTTCCACAAAGATTGATGGTTTTTACCAAATCAAGAAGACGTTGCTGCAGATCGGCAGGATTTTGAACTTCTTTAAATTGATATAGTGCCGCAACAACCCAGTCAGTGGTCGCTTGCTGTTCTACAGGTGCAAGCTGTTCTACAGTAGCGTTCATGGAAAACTCCAAATGTATTAAGGTAAGACAAAATTTAAGCCGCATATTCTAACGTGAATTGGCGCAATTAGCGATAAAACCTAGTATGAAATATGGTTTTTCATTTGCTGTTGGGGGATGTATGATGCCTGTGCTGATGGTTTATCAAATCAGAAAAGCGGTCTGAATTTTCCAGATGTGAACATTGTTGAATTTCGGAGTTTATTTTGAATACTGATCGTCGAATTGCTTCTTTGACCCCATGTGCAGGGCGTTGCTCTACGGTGTTTGGTGATTCGGTCTGTCGGGGGTGCCGTCGTTTTAATCATGAAGTGATTAAATGGAATACCTATACAGCAGAGCAGCATACAGCCATTTGGCGTCGATTAGATTCGCAACTTGATCAGATTTTGATTCCAATGTTGCCTATGGCGGATATCACCCATGTTGAAGGTTTTGTTTTATCCAAGCGTGTGCGGTTGCGTCCGGATGCGAGCAAAGGGCGCAAGCTATACCATGCATTAAAATTATGTGAGAAAAATCGTCATTTTACTGATGATAGTGGGTTAGGTATTCACTATAAAGATGTTCGTCCTTTGTGGGATGAATTTGAGCGACGAGTATTGGCACTTGCCACAGCCAGTTATGATTTGGCCTTTTTACGCGCTGATGGCATCAGTATGCATTTGTTGCAAAGTCTGGAAGAAGAGGATTAAATCCTCTTTTTTAACTTAAAATTTATAAAAAAATTTCTTATTCTCGTGTGCACTGAAATCATTTTGCATTAAAAAATCATCAGGCTTAATCAGGAAGCCTGATGATTTTAATTTTTTTGTGGCAAGTTTTGTTGTCTCGTTTAAAGATTATGCTGCAAACGGTACTGTACAATTTCTTCAATGGTAATCACGGTTAAATGATGAGTCTGTGCATAAGACAGAACCTGAATACCAGATGCCATCGTACCGTCAGGATTGGTCAGTTCACATAATACACCAGCGGGTTTCAAGCCAGCCAAACGTGCCAGATCAATGGTGCCTTCAGTATGGCCACGACGCGTCAGTACCCCACCTTCGCGCGCGCGTAAAGGGAAGACATGACCTGGTCGGTTGAGATCACTTGCCACAGCACCATCTTTAATTGCCGCTTTTACTGTGGTGGTACGGTCTTTTGCCGAAACGCCTGTAGTGACACCTTCTGCTGCTTCAATGGTCACGGTAAAAGCTGTTTTAAAATGGCTGGAGTTATCTGTCACCATTGGGGGAAGTTCCAGATGGTTAGCGAGTTCATCAGTCAAACAAAGACAGACAATGCCTGAGCCATCGCGAATCATACGGGCCATAGTGTCTACAGTTAAGGTTTCTGCAGCCACGATCAGGTCGGCTTCATTTTCACGGTCAAAGTCATCCATGACTAAAACGGGTTTGCCTTGGCGGATATCTTCTAAAGCTTTCTGGATGCGTTGTTTAGCAGGAGGAAGGGCAGAAAAGAAAATTTCGGGTTGAATCAAACTAGACATTGAAACGCTCTCGTAAAATAAACATACGGTTGAACATTTCAGGACTGATGCAGAAATGGGGTCGCAGCGATATATCACATATCAATATCGGTTACGTCGTCTTCTTTCATCCGGACTATACCGTCGGCTTTGGTTTTTCACCAAATCTGCGAGTAAACTTTAACCAGTTTACAGGCTCGTGGGCTGATTAAATCCTACAAGAATGTAGTTTTAATTTACCACCGGTGGGGAATTGCACCCCGCCCTGAAGCGATGTGTCATAAGTATAGTCCTGTTTTTAACAGTGGGTACAAATTTCTATAGATGAATCAGTCATATCCATAGTCAAACCAAGAATAACTTTAGAATAAGCTTATAATTATGAATATGTAGGGTATAAAAAAGCCCGCAGAAGCGAGCTTTTTGAATGTTTTGATCTGAACTGATCAGTTTAGGCAACCTGTACAGGAATACAGTTGGCGGTATGGTTCACTGTATTGTCCGGATTGGCATATACCAGACGAGGTTTATGGGCATTCGCTTCAGCTTCGGTGAAATCGCCAAATGTGGCGATAATCATTAAATCGCCCACATCAGCCTGCAGGGCAGCACCACCATTGACTGAAATAATGCCAGAATTTTCTTCACCACGGATGGCATAAGTGGTAAAACGCTTACCATTAGTCACGTTCCACATATGAATTTCTTCATATTCACGGATACCGGCTAAATCCATTAACACGCCGTCAATTGCACAAGAACCTTCATAATGTAATTCTGCTTGTGTCACGACACAACGGTGGATTTTAGCTTTTAATAAACGAGAAAGCATGGCTAGCGTCTCCTTAGTCGACCTAAGATTTTATCTTAGTTAAATCAAATCACTTCTTACTGGATCAGTAATCCGCAGAAAGCGCATTTTGCTCCGAAAAAAGCAACATGGCAAGAAGGAAAATTCAATTATTTGTAGAATGATCAGTTCGGTTTATACGCGTTAATTTGATTCATGGCTGTCTGAATGTCACCGTTTACCAGCAATTTAATGCGAGATAAAGCATGTGCAATGGCATCATCCATTAAACCTTGTTCGCTGCTTGGAGCTTTGCTCAGGACATGACCCGATACGCGTTCTTTGGAACCTGGGTGACCGATACCGATACGTAAGCGATGGAAATTGGGACCTGTATGCGGAACGATATCACGTAAACCGTTATGCCCACCATGACCACCACCTGTTTTCAGGCGAATGACACCGGGATTCATATCCAGTTCGTCATGTGCGATGAGCATGGCTTCAGGAGCAACTTGATAGAATTTGGCGAAGGGTACAACGCTTTTGCCAGAGGCATTCATAAAGGTTGTGGGTAACAGCAGACGAACGTCTTGACCTTCGATGTTACCTCGACCACTGATTCCGTGGAATTTAGGATCGGCTTTGAGAGAGATGCCATATTGTTCTGCAAGGCGTTCAACGAACCAGAAGCCTGCATTATGGCGGGTTTGGGCATATTCCTTACCAGGATTGCCCAAACCAACAATTAGCGAAAGTTTTGACACTAATTTACACCGTTAACACTTATGCGCGTTTAAAGTCAGCGTGCATTGGAGTGTTTTTAGCTGGGTGACGTTGTAAAGCTTGGATTTTAACGCTTTCAACTTTGTCACCAACTTTGATTTCAACAACTTCTTCAAAGAAAGCGTTGTCTTCAAGTGCTTTAACAAGTTCACGAAGTTCTAAAGTAACCGCTACAGGTTCAGCAGCACCACCGTAGATGATTGCTGGTACTTTGCTTTGAAGACGAAGGCGGCGGCTCGAACCTTTCCCTTGTACTGCTTCTTCACGTGCTGCTGCGTTTAATACGAAGTTTGCCATGATAGACATTCCTAATTTAAGTTTAATTAAGCTGAGTTTTCGACCAGCTCAGCGATAGAAAACCCTGCTAAAGGCAGGGTTTTGAAAATTTAGCGCTATATTATAGATAAGAATCAAACATTGCGCTAATAGATTCTTCGTTGTTAATACGACGAATTGTTTCAGCAACCATGCTGGCGACTGAAACTTGGCGAATCTTACCAAGTTCTTGAGCTTCTTGAGAAAGAGGAATGGTATCCGTAACAACGAGCTCGTCGATTACAGAGTTTTTCAAGTTCTCAATTGCTTTACCAGAAAGTACTGGGTGAGTTGCATAGGCAACTACACGGCGCGCACCAAACTGTTTCAGTGCATCAGCAGCTTTACATAAAGTACCTGCTGTATCCACCATGTCATCCACGATGACGCAGTCACGATCTTTTACATCACCAATCAAATGCATCACTTGTGATTCATTGGCTTTTTGACGACGTTTATCGATGATTGCAAGATCGATATCACCCATTTGTTTCGCTACAGCACGTGCACGAACTACACCACCAACGTCTGGAGAAACAACCATTAGGTTATGGTGTTGCTGTTGACGAAGATCAGCAAGTAATGCAGGAGTACCGTAGATGTTGTCTACAGGGATATCGAAGAAACCTTGAATCTGGTCAGCATGAAGGTCGATCATTACTACGCGGTCAATACCAACAGTTGTCAGCATGTCTGCGACAACTTTTGCGGTGATTGGCACACGGCTTGAACGAGGACGACGGTCTTGACGAGCATATCCGAAGTAAGGGATGACAGCAGTAATACGACCTGCACTTGCACGACGCAAAGCATCAGCCATAACAAGGACTTCCATCAGGTTGTCATTCGTTGGGGCGCAAGTAGGCTGTACTAGGAATACGTCTTTACCACGAACATTTTCAGTAATTTCGACAGCGATTTCACCGTCAGAAAATTGACCTACAGATGCTGCACCTAAAGGGATGTGCAGATGGCTTACGACTTTTTGGGCGAATTGTGGATGTGCAGTTCCACTAAAAACGACAAGATTGGGCATGAAGCACCCTTGGCGGTTGGAATGTTTGAAAATAGATGGCAGGGGCGGCTGGATTCGAACCAACGGATGCCGAGATCAAAACCCGGTGCCTTACCACTTGGCGACGCCCCTAATGCGGCAGAACTTTAATATTTTTGCGGTTCTGTGTCAAGGTGAATTAACAAATGAACATGCAAATTCTGTTCTGTCTTTTTTGAGAAAATGGCAGGGGCGGCTGGATTCGAACCAACGGATGCCGAGATCAAAACCCGGTGCCTTACCACTTGGCGACGCCCCTAAATTTGATTGCTGTATTGTGATTTAAACCATAAGTTTAAATGGCAGGGGCGGCTGGATTCGAACCAACGGATGCCGAGATCAAAACCCGGTGCCGATGGCAGGGGCGGCTGGATTCGAACCAACGGATGCCGAGATCAAAACCCGGTGCCTTACCACTTGGCGACGCCCCTAATACAGTAATCTACAGATGAATATGATGGCAGGGGCGGCTGGATTCGAACCAACGGATGCCGAGATCAAAACCCGGTGCCTTACCACTTGGCGACGCCCCTATCATATAACCTTGAAATGACGTAATGGTGATTCATTTAAACTATTGACCAAGTAAGCTTTACAAGGCAAATGAGCTAAAATCTCATCAATATTCATGTCAGCGGTTACTTCAGTAAAAACACAAGCACCTGTACCTGTAAGTTTTGCAACACCGAACTGGTCTAAATACTGCATCGCTTCATTTACCTCAGGATATAGGCTTTTTGCCAAAGGCTCAAAGTTATTTCCAAAGTTAAATGGCTTTAACTGATAGGCGCAAAATTTAGTAGGCTTCGTGTCTCTTGTCAACGTTTTTTGTGAAAAAAGCAATTGAGTGCTGATAAAACAATCAGGTTTTAACACAATGTATTGTTTTTGATCTAAGTCTATGAATGTTAAGTGTTCACCAATACCTTCCGCCCAGGCATTCCGACCATGGACAAAAACTGGAACATCGGCACCTAATTTGAGTCCCAGTTCGGCTAACTGCTCAATACTTAAGCCACATTGCCATAACTGATTGACCACAATGAGGGTGGTGGCCGCATTGGATGACCCCCCGCCAAGTCCAGCACCCATAGGAATATTTTTTTCAATGCGGATATTTAAGCCTGAATATGCTGTTGCATACGGCTTTAAAATCTGTGTTGCCTTGAAAATCAGGTTCTGTTCCAAATCAACGCTGTTTAGTCCATCAATACTAATTTCAGGACTTGCTGTTTGGCTAAATTCCAGCCAGTCATACAGGTCAATGAGCTGAAAAATGCTTTGCAATTCATGGTAGCCGTCGTCACGACGGCCGGTGATATGCAAAAAAAGATTAAGCTTGGCAGGAGAGGGAACACGAATCATAGAATTTTAAACTTTTGAATAGGCTTAACGGTTTTGAATGAGCATTGTAATACGGTTTTCCTGACCGGATTCAAGCAGATGTTTTAAAACTAGCTTGTTCGGTAACTGGGCTTGCTCGTTATAACTGAGATCTACTATCCAGCCATCTTCCAAGAACTGGATGGGGCGGTTTTGCTCATCTTTACTGATTTTTGCCAGCATAGTTGCCGGTTTGGCCTGAACCCAATCGACTAAATGAGTAATCGGGGCTTGCCAGCCTGTGGCACGCTCCAGTAACTCTTCCGGAGTATCCGCTGTAATCAACCCGGTTTTTGCACTATTGAGGGTGACATTACCCGGTTGACCGGAAATCTGGGTTTTACCCACGCCCAAAATTCCGCTTAATTCGATGTCGAATGCATCCTGCTGTTGTACCCAGGTAAAAAAGGCACTGCCAGATTGTCCCGGAGTTCTTACCCCAATTTTACCTTGCAGATTAAAATTCTTCGCAGCTTCTGGAATTTGAGCCACATTCGGTGCTTGAGGCTGGGTGTATTGTTGGCAACCGCTCAGGATTAGCGTGCTTGCTGCAATCAGGCTTAAACTGAATTTTGAAAAAATGTGCATACAGATAGTTAACTCTTTTTCATTTGTTGCGGTAACAGTAACGATTTCAATTGCTCTAATTGCGGATCATTCGGATGATTTTTTTGTAATTGTTGTAACACTTTACTAAATTTTGTCAGCTCACCTTGCATGTATAAAGATTTTGCATAACGTACACCAATTTTCACATTTTGACTTAATTGGTAGGCTTGCTCTAATACTTGAGCTGAAGTTTTAAAGTCATTTTGTAAATAAGTGATATAGCCTAAAGTATCTAAAATAGAGGCCTGTTCCGGAGCAAATTCCAGAGCATGTTCAACATACTTGCGGGCTTCATCTAAACGCCGGTTTTGCAGGGCAAGCGTATAGGCATAGGCATTGAGGTAAGTCGGGCTATTGGGTTCTATTTCCAGTAATTTTTTCAATAATTTATCCAGTTTATCTTTGTCTTGAAAAGCATCAAGTAATAACACTTCGGAGTAAATTAGTTCCGGGTCATCCGGGACGTTTTTAATGGCTTCATCCAGCAGGCGCATGGCTGCTTTTTTATTGTCCATGCGTTTTAAAATATCAGCCTGAGCCTGGTACAGGAAACTGGCATATTGCGGATAATTGACCCGTTCCTGAGTCAGGAAGCGCAGGGCATCAGTGGGCTGGTTCTGGGCAGTAAAAATATTAACCATGTTGCGGCGCGAAACTGTGTACAGGCTGCCATCCACCAGACGGTAATAGGCTTTTGCGGTTTCAAAATGCTGCTTTCGTTCGGCATTGACTGCCAGATAATAATAGGCCTCATTTTGATATTGCGTGGAATATCGCAGCTCAACTAAATATTTTTCAGCTTTTTCATATTGTTCTAAGTCAATACTGGTTAAACCGGCAATAAACAGCGCTTCTTCTTCATGCGGCCATTTTTTTAACAGGGCTTCAAGTTTATTGAGAGCTTCTTCTGACTTATTTAATTTAATCAGATATTTAATTTCCGCTAAGCGAACTTCGATATTGTTTTTATGTTTGCGGCTGGCTTTGTCGTACCATTTTAGGGTTGCTTCATCATCGCCCAAGGCACTGAGCAAATTGGCCTTCATTAAAATAAAGCCGGTCACATTGGCACGCTTTTTTAAGGCACGACTAATGGTGGTCAGGGCATGCTCCAGTTGCCCGTTTTGTGCTTCCAAGCCTGCAATCAGTACCAGTACGGAAGGATTATCCCGTTCTTTACTTTTACGCAAGGCATCAATCAGAAAATCCCGATCTTCAGGGTCTTCAGGGGCAATTCCGGCCAGAATTTTTTCCAGGTCTGCATTGGGGTCAATATTTAAAATTTTGTCCAGCGTTTCTGCGGCGAGTTCATATTCATGGGCTTTTAAGGCAATATGTGAAAGATAAAATAAAGCCGGCACATCGGTCGGTTCTTGCACCACCCAATGGGTTGCAATATCCAGGGCTGCTTTTAGATCATTCTGTTCAATCGCAACATTTAAGGCGCGCTGTTTAACCGTGGTGGAATTGCTTTTAATTGCAAGCACGGTGTAGTTGTGTAATGCTGTGGGAATGTCCTGATAGGTCAGTGCAAATTCAGCAATCATGCTTTGTTTTATGGCATTATAATTTGAATTGGCATGATAAATTTCTCCAGATGCTCTAATATGAGCACTGTAAGCCATGCTACCCATAAGTAAGAATGTGGTAGAATATTGCTTAATTGTCGCGCCGTTTATCCGGCTATTTGTTTGACGCAATTTTTCTTGATCCAAGTAATGCTTTTTATGACACCAATACTGCACAATAGCATAAATTTAGCGAAATGATGATCTGATATGTCTTTCTTTGCATTGGGTGTCAACCATCAAACCGCCTCTGTAGAGCTGCGTGAGCAGATTGCATTTAATCCTGAAAAATTAATGCACCTGCTTGCCCTGCAAAGCCAAAACCATGACTTGAATGATATGGTGGTGGTCTCTACATGTAACCGCACCGAAGTTTATGCCATGTCTGAAAATGCGGACATGGTAATGAATTGGCTCGCCGAAGCAAATGACTTAGATGTTAAACAATTGTTTAATCATGTATATCGTTACGAAAATGCGCAGGCAGTGACCCATTTAATGCGGGTAGCCAGTGGTCTGGATTCGCTGATGCTAGGTGAACCGCAAATTTTGGGGCAGGTGAAATCTGCATTGTCTCTGGCTAAAGATGCACATACCGTTTCTCCGGATTTAAACCGAATTTTTGAATACGCCTTTTATGCAGCCAAACGTGTGCGCTCGGAAACAGCAGTGGGGAGTCATGCTGTTTCGATGGGCTATGCCGTTGCCCAACTTGCACTTCAGGTGTTTAGTAAACCTGAAAAACTGACTGTGATGGTGGTGGCTGCAGGGGAAATGAACAGCCTGGTGGCGAAGCATTTAGCGGAAATGGGAGTGGGGAAAGTCCTGATTTGCAACCGAACCCACGCGCGTGCAGAAAATCTGGCACAGGAAATTGCCCATCGCGTTGATGTGGAAATTATTGAATTCTCTGAGTTGGCTGCAAATTTACACCGCGCAGACGTCATTTCAAGCTGTACCGGAAGTCTGCATCAGGTCATTTCATATCAAGATGTTAAAACAGCGTTGAAAAAACGTCGTTATCAACAAATGCTGTTGGTCGATTTGGCCGTTCCGCGTGATATTGATCCCAAAGTAGAATCTCTGGATGGCGTTTATTTGTATGGAGTGGACGACCTGCAAAGTGTGATTGACGATAATCTTGCCCAACGTCGCCAGGCTGCGGTTGAAGCCGAGGTAATGGTCAATCAGTTAGTTACAGAAATGCTGACCCAGGAAAAAATCAAAAAAGCTGGCAGTACCATTCAAGCTTATCGTGAACAGGGTGAAGTACTCAGGCAAGAAGAACTGGCTTTGGCAATCTCACGTCTGGCTAGTGGTGACAATCCTGAGCAGATTTTGCAGGAATTATCGTATCGCCTGACACAAAAACTACTGCATCCGACTTCAATCTTGTTGCGACAGGCAGCCAAGGCTGAAGATCCGGCTTGTTTTGAATCGATGCGTGATCAATTAGAAGATGTATTTGCTAAACGGCGTAATACCAAGCATGAATCATAAATACTAAATTATAACCGCTCGCTTAGTCTTCCAGCAGGGTAAGCGAGCGCTTTTTATCAATCTCGTAAATTTTCTGTTTCAGGTTGCGCATTTCGGCAATGCTGGTGAACTTTTTAGATTTGAGTTTTTGTTGCAAACATTGATATTGCAGTTTGATGGAAAAATCTTCTGCCAGTTTATCGGCCTGCTCAGGTGATGAGGTGTAATCACTCACATTTGCATGTAGCAAAATATTTTGCAGATCATGGTGATAAGGCGCACAGGCACCTAAGACATAATACTGTGACAGCTCGGTATCATCAGGTAAATCATCAAAAATGATATTGAAGATATCAAGAATTTTAAACAGCAACTGATCGTGCGAAATTAAGGCGCGTAGCGGTTCAAAATGAATATACAGATAGGGGTGATTCATTAAAATCGCAATGACATATTCTTCTGCATCAATCTTGGTGCTAAAGCTTAAGGATGCGTCATTGTTGACCTGAGGTTGCCATTTGCGGCTAAAGCCCAGTTTTTCTCTAAAGAACTGCTGCAATAAATAACGGTACGACCCCTGTTTTGGCAACAGTTCGGTCAGTTGACGTAATTCACCCATGACCTGACTTTTACCTTCCGGCTTGGTCACATCATGATTCTGGGTAAGATGTGCAAAGACAAAATCGGAGAGTAATGGCGCTTGCTGTAACAGGCGGTGAAAGTTTTCAATACCTTCACGGCGAATTAGTGAATCCGGGTCGTGATCATTGGGTAACACAAAAAACTTGAGTTCACGGCCATCATTGAGTAGCGGCAGGGCAATTTCGAGTGTACGGCGGGCAGCTTTTTGTCCGGCAGCATCACCATCGAAAGCAATGGTAATACGGTTATTTTGCTTGAATAAAATATTCAGGTGTTCGGTATTACTGGCCGTTCCCAAGGTCGCCACAGCACCAGAAATGCCATATTGCTGCAAGGCAATGACATCCATATAACCTTCAACCATCAGCCAGTCCTGGGCTTTCTGTTTGCGGCCTTCATATAAACCATAAAGCAACTGGTTTTTATGAAACACTTCCGAGTCCGGCGAGTTGATGTACTTGGGTTTGATTTCGTCATTTAAGGCACGACCACCAAAACCAACCACACGGCCTTTAGCATCACGAATCGGGAAAATCACCCGATCACGCAGAAGGTCAAAATCGCGTCCATTGTCACTGGTACGGATCAGCCCCAGTAGTTTTAAGCCTTCAATATCCTGTGGAAAAGCTTTTTCCAGATGTTGCCAATCTTCTGGCGCATAGCCTAAACGCCAATAGTCAATGGTCTCTGCACTTAAGCCACGTTGCTTGAAATATTGCTGGGCACTGGTACTTTGCGGTAACTGGCGCTGGTAATACTGGGCGATGTTTTCCAGTAGATCAAACAGGTTGCCGTCTTGTACGGTTTCTTCCATTGGCATCTGTTCAAAAGATGCAAATGGATCATCATAGTATTCGGTTTCTTGCGCCTGAAATTCTGCAAAAGGATCAAAATGTGCTACAGGCGCTGCATTCGGTGTTTGATCGGTGGTGTTTTTCGGTTGTTCTTGCAGCTGTGTTGCTGCGGCAGGTTTTATGGATTCACGTTTATATTTGATTTTATTACTGTCGTTATTGTCTTTTGGCAGTTCAATACCGGTACGGTTCGATAGGTCCTTCATCACATCAATAAAGTTACGACCGTCAATATCCATTAAAAAGCGGATGGCATTGCCATTGGCCTGACAGCCAAAACAATGGAAATATTGCTTGTCGCGATAGACATGGAAAGATGGCGATTTTTCCTGATGAAAAGGGCAGCAGCCTGAATAGGTGCGACCGGTTTTCTTGAGTTTCACGCGCTGACCAATCAGATCGACAATATCGGTACGATCCAGGATTTGATCAATCGTGTGTTGAGGAATAGCCATAGGTATGCAATCGGGTGGTAATTTATCTAAATGGCTGACAAATAAGCTGTCAGAATTTCCGCATATTAAAATTGCGGCATCGGTTAAAAGTTAATTTGTATACCTTTTGCGCAAAATGATCAATATGATGCATTGAAATGACAAAAGGGCAAGTATGATAACTTGCCCTTCATAAAAATGCGACCGATAAGCCAAGCTTATTATGATGCTCGCGTTCCAGTTGCTGCCGCTGCTTGAGGTTATTGCTCTGGTGCAGGGGGAATGCTGCTTTCAGTTTTAGGACGATCCAGCAAACCAAAACTGATGCGATTGGTGAAACTGCGTTTTTCACTCTGCACTGCATTTTGCTGTTGCTCTGCTTCGGTCGAGCTTTGCGCTTCGCGACCAAAAATACCTAGAGTGGCGCGGTTAAACCAGCTGCCTTCGCCATGTGCAGCACGCATGTTCACGCTACCATCAGCTTTGACCAGATGCGGATAATTCAGCTTTAACACTTCAATGTACTGCTGTGAAGTCTGCTGATCGCCCAATTTGTCATATCCATAGGCCATGGTGGCTAAAGCTTCAGGAACTTGCGGGGTTTGTGGATAATGTTCGACGACCCATTGTGAACGTTCAACAGCAGCAAGCCATGCTTTACGCTTAATATTAAAGCGCGCCGCGTTCATTTCACTTTCAGCCAGCTCCGTGCCAATGAACTTCATACGCTGTGCCGCATCGACAGCATAAGTACTTGATGGGAAGCGACGGATGAAATCAACAAAGTTCTGATAAGCCACTTTTAAATAGCTGACATCACGGTGTGATTGTTTTAATGAGGTATAACGCAACAGGCCATCATAGTTTTGTTCCATGTTCGCGACACCACGAACATAGTAGGCATAGTCCACATTCGGATGTTGCGGGTTTAAGCGGATAAAACGCTCAGCCAGGGCAACTGCGCCTTCATAATCTTTTTGTTGAAATTTAACGTATAACAATTCCAGCTGTGCCTGCTGGGCATAGTCACCTGTTGGATAGTAGGTATCTATGGCTTCAAGGTGCTTGGCCGCATCGGTATATTGACCACGTTCAAGGGCTTTTTCAGCTTTTTGAATATAAACTTGTTCGCTAGATTGTGGTCCTGTATCTACCACTTCTTTCTTTGGATTACTGCTACAGCCCACTATTGCCGACGCAACGCCTAAAGATAAAGCAAGCATTGTCATTTTATAACGTGGTAACGACATAAAAATTCCTCTGTTAATACGGGCAATGAGCTACAATTGCACTATTAAACCACTTTTGTCTGAATGAGCAAATGAGTCAAGCACAATCTTCTAATTCTAATGTCCCTGAAACTGATTTCAATTTACTTGAAGATTCTGAGGATGCAGATAACCATACTTCAGACTCAACTGCAACACGTTTATCGTTGCAATTTCAATTGGATGAAAGTTATTTAGGGCAACGTATCGATCAGGTTGCAGCGTTAGTCTGGAGCGATTTTTCTCGTGAAAAATTGAAGCAGTGGCTGAAAGATGGCCATTTGTTGGTAAATGGTAACACTGTCAAACCTAAGTATAAATGTGAAGGCAATGAGCTGCTCACGCTGGATGTAGAGCTGGAAGTTCAAACCAAAAGCCTGCCGGAAAATATTCCCCTCAATGTGGTGTATGAAGATGACGATATTATTGTCATTAACAAACCGGTTGGTATGGTGGTTCATCCAGGTGCGGGAAATACAAGCGGTACACTGGTAAACGCCTTACTTTATCATTATCCAAAATCTGCCGAACTGGCCCGTGCCGGTCTGGTACACCGTATTGATAAAGACACCAGCGGTTTGCTGGTGGTAGCGAAAAATCTTGAAGCCCAGTTTTCTTTAAGCAAGCAATTGGCGAAGAAATCGGTATATCGTCTCTATGATTTGGTGGTGTACGGTAACATTATTGCCGGTGGTACGATTGATGAGCCAATTAAGCGCCATCCGGTCGATCGAGTAAAAATGGCCGTGTTGCCGGGTGGTCGAGATGCAGTGACCCATTACAACGTGAAAGAACGCTTTCAGCATTTCACTCGTGTGCAGGCACGTCTGGAAACCGGCCGTACCCATCAGATTCGTGTGCATTTTAGTTATCTGGGCTTTGGTCTGGTCGGTGATTCGGTGTATATGAGCCGTGTCCGTGTACCGGCAGGTGCTTCAGAATTACTGGCCGATACTTTACGCGGCTTTAAACGTCAGGCCTTGCATGCAACCAAACTCGGACTGATTCATCCGCGTAGTGGTGAAGAAATGATGTTTGAGGCACCATGGGCAGATGACTTTGCGCAATTGATTGATGTATTGCGCAGTGAAAATAAAGCCTATTAAGTGGTTTTATGGCTGGGTATGAATCATAAGGAAAAGCACAAGGAAATAGACATGCAATTTGTTCAAGGGCTTCCGGAAGGTGTATGTGTTGGGCAGACGCGAGTGCATCATGAAAAAAATCAGCCTTCAGCTCAACCTGAACTTGCAGGATTTAACCTGGCCTTGCATGTGGGTGATGATGCAAAGCGTGTACAGCAGCACCGTATGGCTTTACTGGCGGAGTTTGCTGAATTCGGGGTCGATAAAGTGACCTGGATGACGCAAACCCATAGCACCATTTGTCATACCATCAATGAAGAAATCCCTTTTCAGGCCCTGGAAGGGGATGGAGTGGTGACCCAGCGTAAAGCACATGCCTTAATGATGATGACTGCGGATTGTTTGCCTGTCGTGCTCGGCAATGCAGATGGAACGGAGATAGCGAATTTGCATGCCGGCTGGCGAGGTTTGGCCCATGGTATTGTTGAAAATACTATTGCTGCCATGCAAACCCAGCCAACTTGGGCATGGCTGGGCGCTGCGATTAGTCAGCCCTGTTTTGAAATTGGAGCAGAAGTCAAACAGGTTTTCTGTTCCAAATACCCTGAACTGGAAGCTGCTTTTAAAGCGGGTGAAAAAGCAGATAAGTTTTATGCTGACTTATATGCGATTGCACGATTTATCTTAAAGCAACATGGGGTTGAAGTTGTGCTGGGCGGTGACCAGTGTTCCTATACACAGGCAGAAGAATATTTTTCCTATCGCCGTGCAGCCAAAACCGGTCGTATGGCAACATTCGTGTTTATGATTTGAAACTGTTAAACTTGTTGATTAAAACTTACTGCTTTTATTGATATGCCTTTATCCACGAAATCTCTTGCTATCGTTTATCACAGCCCCTATGGACATACTGCAAAGGTCGCTTCTTTCATTGCTCAAGGGGCCAAGCAAACCGGTATTCAGGTACATTGCATGAATATCGAGCATGTGGATTGGGATGTTTTGGATCAGGCTGATGCCATTATATTCGGTTGTCCGACCTATATGGGTAGTATTACTTCAGCCTTGAAGCTATTTATGGAGCAGTCATCCAAACGCTGGCTGGCACGGACCTGGCAAGGCAAAATTGCAGCGGGTTTTACCAATGGCGGTGGATTGAGTGGTGATAAACTGGCAGTATTGCAGCAGATCAATCTGTTTGCCATGCAGCACGGCATGCTGTGGGCAGGTTTGCCGCTGATGCCGACTGGGCGTGGTTCGCAGGACCTGAACCGGATGTCGGGCTTTTTGGGATTGATGACCCAGTCGGATAATGCCCCGGTAGAGGTGACACCACCACAAGGTGACCTGGATACGGCTATCTGGTTTGGTGAATATCTGGCATTGTTAGCAAACAGATTCAAGTAAGTTTAGATTTTTTCAGAAATTTAAAAACCTCCAGCTGGAGGTTTTTAAATTCAGGTAAAAATTATTTGTGGAAAATCCGGGCCTTGTCACGCTGCCAGTCCCGGTCTTTTTCAGTCGCACGTTTATCGTGTAACTGTTTACCTTTCACTAGGGCAATTTCCAGTTTGGCTAATGGACCTTTCCAGTAGCAGGCCAAAGGTACGCAGGCATAACCTTTCTGATTCACTGCACCCAAAAGTTTTTCAATTTCGCGGCGTGAAAGCAGCAATTTGCGTGTGCGGGTGGCTTCAGGCACCACATGCGTTGAAGCAGATAACAGGGGCTGGATTTGTGCACCAAATAAAAACGCTTCATTGTTCTTGAACAGAATATAACTTTCGGTAATGGTCATCCGCCCGGCACGCAAGGACTTGACTTCCCAGCCTTGTAAAGACAACCCGGCTTCGAATTTATCTTCAATAAAATAATCATGGCGAGCACGCTTGTTCTGCGCAATAGTGCCACCAGTATTTTTTTTAACTACGATTGATTTCGACATAATACGCATATTCCAAGATTAGCTCTATTTTGCCTCAAACTCGCTCTGAGGTGAAGTTTTTTCAAAAGTAAGGAGATTGTTCACTAAAAAAAGAAGTTTTTGTTAAAATAGGGCTCTACTAAAAACTAGAGTAAAAATGGATGACTAAATCTCGCGTCATTTATCCAGGCACTTTCGATCCAATTACTAATGGACATATCGATTTGGTGTCACGTGCAGCGAAAATGTTTGATGAAGTTGTGGTTGCTATTGCCATTGGTCATCACAAAAATCCAGTCTTTAGTTTGGAAGAGCGAGTGGAACTAGCAAAAAAATCGCTAAGTCATTTGCCTAATGTGGAATTTGTCGGCTTTGATGGTCTGTTGGTCAATTTTTTCCGTGAACAGAAAGCAACAGCAGTGCTGCGTGGATTACGCGCTGTTTCTGACTTTGAGTATGAATTCCAACTGGCCAACATGAACCGCCGTCTGGATGCAAGTTTTGAGGCGGTATTTCTAACCCCTTCAGAGCAATATTCTTTTATTTCATCTACTTTAGTACGTGAAATAGCACGCTTAAATGGTGATGTTGCGCAGTTTGTACCGCAAGCTGTAGTTGAAGCCTTTAAGCGGAAACAACAGCAAGGTTGGTAAAGTGTCTTTATATATTACCGATGAATGCATCAATTGTGATGTGTGTGAGCCGGTGTGCCCGAATGAGGCGATATTCATGGGTGAAGTCATTTATGAAATTCACCCGGATTTATGTACCGAATGCGTTGGGCATTTTGATCAACCGCAGTGCCAATTGTTCTGTCCGGTCGACTGTATTCCGCATGATCCCCAGCATGTGGAATCACAAGATGACCTGATGGAAAAATATAAAAAGCTGATTGCACAAAAAAGCACCAGTAATTAGTGCTGAAATTTGTTAGCATACGCCCCGAAGTGAGCCAGACGATCGCTGCTGTGGAGATCTCCGTGATTGAAGCAGGGGAGGAAAGTCCGGGCTTCGTAGGGCAGGGTGCCAGGTAACGCCTGGGCGGTGAAAGCCGACGGCAAGTGCAGCAGAGAGTAGACCGCCATCTTTGCAATTTTCCTTCGGGGAGACCAAGAGAGATGGTAAGGGTGAAAGGGTGCGGTAAGAGCGCACCGCGTGTCTGGTAACAGTTCACGGCAAGGTAAACCCCACCAGAAGCAAGACCAAATAGGAATCCTTCAGGCACGGCCCGTGCTGGATTCGGGTAGGTCGCTTGAGCGTACGAGTGATTGTACGCCTAGAGGAATGATCGTTCACGACAGAACCCGGCTTATCGGCTCACTTCACCAATTTTTTTACAATTATTGCGTGATATTTCTTGACATGAGTTTGCTTGAAATAGATAATACGCGCACAGTTTTGGCTATGTAGCTCAGTTGGTTAGAGCACCGCACTCATAATGCGGGGGTCACAGGTTCAAGTCCCGTCATAGCCACCATTTTCATAGACCACGTTTATAAAAGCGTGGTCTTTTTTTATGTCTAAAATTTATCTTAAAAAATCATTATTTACATTAAATGGCACTGGCACTCAATTTTATTTTGGGAAATTCTTGGGGATATTTTTGCAAAATAGCGGCTTTTTTATTTTCCCTGAAAATAATGCTTTGTAACTGATTGATTTTATTTTCTGTAAGATGTAACCGGGCACAATGCAGCGCAATCTGGTTTTGAGTAGCAACTGCTAATTTCTGATCTTCTGCGATATGCTCAATACGATAGAGCTTTTGCTGTGCTTGAATGCGTTGTGCTGGGGGCTGTGCTTTTGCTACATGGTCAAAAGCTGTTGATTGTTGATCCATCACCACATCCATACAGACTCCATTGTCATCGACGAATATGGGTGAAATTAACTGGCAGAGGAGCCACTCATTAGGGGAATTAAGCTGATGGCGATGAATTTGAGATGTATTTTATTTCAATATTTCAGTGCTTTAATTTTAAGGTTTAAGTAGGAAATAGCTGGAATAAATCGCTGTTTTGTTTAAATAATAACTGAAAAAAAATAAAACGCTCAAACTCTGAACACTCGTAAAATAAAGGGCTTGACGCTAGTTGTCGAAATCTAGATAATGCGCACACAGTTTATGGCTATGTAGCTCAGTTGGTTAGAGCACCGCACTCATAATGCGGGGGTCACAGGTTCAAGTCCCGTCATAGCCACCATTTTTATAGACCATGCTCTCAGCATGGTCTCTTTTTTTATGGTTCAAAAAAGTCAGGTCGATTCTCAGAAGCAGAAAAAGGTCTGTTAACCATCCATTAATAAAATGCCAACAAAGCCTGTATAAGAAATTAAAACTTTTCTTGAAGATATTGCTCAATAAATTGATGAGTAGTTTCGCTGGCATAAAAAGGTGAAATCAGCGCCTGAATAATCCCGTCTAGCAATCCTTGTTGTTCTAGGGCTTGAAGAGAGTAGGGCATAAAACGGTGGGCTTCCTGATGTAAGTCTTCTTCATCTAGTCCGACAGATTGCAACAGTTCCTGTAAGCTGTAGTTGGCGAAATAGTCATAAAAGCCAGCCACCACATCCAAAACCACCTGTTGTAGGTATTCTGTTTGTCTTAACTGTCGCCAGGTTTCATAGACCAGAATAAAGAACTCTTCAAAGTCTATGGGCTGGAATTGCGAAAAAGTTTCCCGCAAGGTTCTTTGTTTAATATCTTCCCATAAATGCAGGCTGATGTCTGCCAGCTCTTCATTCGGCAGTAAAAACAGGTTTGCAAGTTGTTTAACCAGAGCGTGAGCAAGTTGCTGCTCCAGCTTGAGTTCAATAGCCTGTTGCTGGTCTTGAATAAAACTGAGTATCTGGGAACCCAAACCTTGTTGATGGGTATTGAGCTTGCGTAGATGATCCAGCCAAGGCGTATTACTTTCAAGAATCTGGTTGGCTAACTGTAAACTGACATGTTCGACTTGCGGATTGTGCTGCAAATTATCATGGATGTAGTGACGCAACTGATCCAGTTCGAGAATCTTGTACATCCAGAGTTCAAAAGTTTCATCAGACAGCAGCGCGTTGATTTGAGTCTGGCTGTTCATTGCCAGCTGATGAATTCTTTGAGAAACAACCCCGATGAACTCTAAAATTTCAGCACCTAGATTCAATTCAAAGGCATATTTTTGAACCACCTCTTGTAGCGATTCAAGTTGAATAATTTGTTTTAATGCAATCTGATCTGAAGAAATATAAATATGATGAACAAATTTTTCGATATAAGGATTATGTTGTTCTGCTAATAATTGTTTTTTTATAAAGCGGGTTTGCTCAAGCATAAGTGCTTGAGCAAACTGTTGGGCCTGGTCCTGCTTAGACACCTGGTGCCCATCCATTCATAATTGGATAACGGCGTTCACGGGTAAATGCGCGTGAGCTGATACGCGGGCCAATCGCACCTTGACGACGTTTATATTCATTACGATCTACCAGGCGAATGACTTTTTCCACCACTGCTTTATCAAAGCCTTTGGCAATAATGTCATCCTGACTCATATCTTCTTCAATATAAGAATAAAGAATGGCATCCAGTACTTCATAGGCAGGTAAAGAGTCTTGGTCTTTCTGGTCTGGACGCAGTTCTGCAGAAGGTGGGCGAGTAATGACACGCTCTGGAATGACTGGAGTCTCTGAAATGCTGTTACGGTATTTCGCCAGTTCAAAGACAATGGTTTTATACACGTCTTTCAGCACGGCATAACCACCGACCATATCGCCATACAGGGTGCAGTAACCTACAGAAAGTTCAGACTTGTTGCCGGTAGATAAAACCAGATTACCAAACTTGTTCGACAAGCCCATCAGTAAGGTACCACGAGCACGGGCTTGCAGATTTTCTTCAGTGGCATCTGCAGGGCTGTTACCAAAGAATGGATACAGGGTCTGCATGAAGCTGTTCACGATTGGATTGATTTCAGCAATACCGAAAGTCACACCCATGGTTTTCGCCTGTGCTGCTGCATCTTCTACACTGATTTGCGCGGTGTAAGTATAAGGCATCATCACGGCCTGAACTTTATCTGCACCAATCGCATCAACCGCGATTGCCAGTGTTAATGCCGAGTCAATGCCACCCGATAAACCAAGAATCACGCCAGGAAAACCAGAACGCTGAACATAATCACGAGTTGCTAAAACCAGACCTTGATAGATTTCAGCCAAGGTATCTAAAGCAGGTGTTACTGTTCCGACTTTATAGGCTTTTTGTACGGCTTCATATTCGGCGTAATAAAGATCTTCTTTAAAACTTGCTGCCTGTAAAGCAATATTGCCATCTTTATTGATCACAAAGCTGGTGCCATCAAAAATCAGGTCATCTTGACCACCAATCTGATTGGTATAGACCAGATTAATATTCAACTGTTTAGCCAGTTGACTCATGGTGGTGACACGATGTTGCGGCTTACCTACTTCATAAGGTGAAGCATTTAAAACCAAAGCAGTTTCAACATTCAATTGTGATAACTGATGCACGGTACTCAGTGACCAAATATCTTCGCAAATCAGCACGCCAAACTTATGACCTAAATATTCAAAAACCAGGTGTTGATGGCCTTCGCTGAAATAACGTTTTTCATCAAATACACTGTAGTTTGGCAAGTTTTGTTTGTTGTAAACACCCAGTACTTGTCCATCTTTCATTACGGCTGCAGAGTTGTAGCGGTGACCCTCTTCACTCTGATTGACAAAACCAAAAACCATCACAATGTCTTTGACTTGACTGAGCAACTCAAAAGCTTTTTGTGTGCGTTTTGCCAAGCTAGGACGGAGTAATAGATCTTCTGCAGGGTAGCCTACAGTTGAAAGCTCCGGGAAGAGAATTAAATCAGCTTTTTGTTTTTTGGCTTCATTTATCTGTTCAAGCATCTTTTGAGTGTTTGCTTCGATATTGCCAATATGCGGAGAGAATTGTGCAAGGGCAATTTTAAAACTTTTCATTCCAACTTAATCCTATTACCTATAGGGATGTATACACAGACTTAGATTTATTATGATTATGCGTTCAATGCTGTGTACGTGACGACAAATAAAATAGAAGTATTAATCAATAATTAGCAATTCGATACTATATACGAATTGCATCGTTTATAGAGAAAAAAACAAAAAAAAATCTGAATTTAGACAAAAAAATACAGCAGGGATGCGAAAATAGACATATTGCAAATGGATTGTGGTGATTGGATGAGATAACCTGCTAGATGCAATTTCTATTAAATTTTTTAAATCAAATGTTTGAGGTGGAATTCTACATTTTGTCTACGCGTGCACAAGCACTTGCCAGGTTACGGTTTGAGAGGCAGTTGTAGTTAAAAGTTATACACACTGTTGTCTAAACATTAGTTGCCAAAAAGTATGCCATTCACTTCAAGCCTACTTATGAATCGCTACCCGTTTCATAAACAGCTTTAAGTTTGCTCACCTGGAAAATTCACCAGATTCTGTTCAGCAGAATGATCTCGACAATACTGAAAAGAGGGACTTGAACGATGAAATCGAACTATTAAAAAATTAAAAAAGATGATCGGATGGAAAATTATGAGGCATTATTGAAATTTATTCATTCCAAGAATTAAGTTAAAATTGAGCCTGCAAGAATTACTGTATGAGGTGTTGATTATTTAAAATAATGTTGGGGATATTTTTAAAGAATATGTCCCGGGCAATCTCTCCTTGTTGTTCAATGTTGTATGTATGAAACGGTTTGCCCGCAATAAAGTGGTATTTATAAGGATTATATTTTTTAAAACTCAAAAAATATTTGGACTGCAGTATAGCACCGTGTAACAGAACATTGATATTGGACTGATATTGATAAATGTGGGTCATCTCATGTATGAGCAAACCTTGCATTTGTTTGGATCGCCGAGAGAAATCTTCACAAAAATTTTCGTTATTCATGAAAATGTTGCCATTAGGAGCCATATACATATTTATGGGTTGCCAGGGAAGATATTTGATATTCAATATTTGAACTTCATTGTAATTGATTAAATTACCGAAAACTTGCCGTGCAAGATTTATCTCACCCGTGGTCAACTGCCGAAAACGAAAGTTATGAATATCAAACATTAAATAAAGTTTGAACCATAACCAGAACCTAAATTTTTGGAACATAAAGTTTCATTTTACTGTTTGTAGGGTAAATTCTATTCACAAAGTAAGGCGAGAGTAAATGTCAAGGAAGGGAAATTTGTTCAATTCTTTGATTTGATATTGTAACGATGCTGAAGAAAATTTGAATTCTTATTACCCGTGATGGATAAGAAGTTAGATACAAGTTTAACAATAGAATTTAAAGATCAATTCAAAATGAATTTACTTAGAAAGTTAAATCTGGAAAAAATCCGTTTAGGGATTTATTCCTTTGATATTTATATAAAAGTATAGCTAAGCCTGAAAATATATTGTTTAATTTAAGAAAATCTGAATCGCGCATAAGAAATAGACTTGAAAAAAGGCGGCTAAAAACCATGAGGGAGTTATCACATAACCTACGTCTTCAGTGACCATGTTTGATGGCTTTTTTCAGAAATTTGAAGCAAGTTATTGGGAATTTTAAAAATATAGCAATAAGTGTTTGAGAATACTGTCTACTCAATTGCAACTTTCAGAAATCGTGTTGATTGCCATTTGGTATAAATGCTCTTATTTCAATAATTTCAAAGCCTTCTTCTTTTTTATTAAGGCAAAATCAAGGTCAACTCTTTCGATATTTACCATGTTACCAGCGGATGGTTCATCTCATCAGAGCTCATTAATTGGCGCTGCATGCTTTACATTTTTCCTGGATGAAAGATTGTTAAAGTCATTATTTATGGATTGATTCAACTACGCTAACTGTATGCAAAAATCCGTGGATTCAACGGCATAAATCTCGAGCAGAGATTACAACCCGCGGCAAAAGCTCAATGGGATGGTTCTTTGGCTGTAAGCTGTACTTAATCATGAATCAGTTATGAAGTCTGCTTGACTCTCAACATCAGATGAATATTACTTAAAGCAGCCTAATAAAATAGAGAATTTATTTAGCTTGTTAAAAGGAAAAAATCATTTGGTGACGAGTAAAGCGAGAAGCATTGATGGGTATTTATCTGGAGTTTATGCATCGTTATGTGTCTATCAACTCTGTCATAAAAACAAGCCAGTGGTTCGTATTATGCAAACATCTGCTTAAACAGGATTCGGGTTGAGTAAAATTTTATAGCATGGAGTAGAGGCTTGATTGAAAGACGTAAAAAAACCGCCCGGAAGGGGCGGTTTTTTAAATCATTAATTCTAAAAGAATTAACGACCTTGGATGTCACGTTGAACTTCACCAGTGTAAAGCTGACGTGGACGACCGATTTTGTAAGGGCCGCTGTGCATTTCTAACCAGTGGCTGATCCAGCCAACTGTACGTGCAAGAGCGAAGATTACAGTAAACATTTCAGTCGGAATACCAATCGCTTTAAGGATGATACCTGAATAGAAGTCTACGTTAGGGTATAAGTTACGTTTGATGAAGTATTCATCAGACAATGCAATGCGTTCAAGTTCCATTGCAAGAGCAAGTTGTGGATCGTTGATACCAAGCGCACCAAGAACTTCATCACAAGTTTCTTTCATTACTTTCGCGCGTGGATCGAAGTTTTTATAAACTCGGTGACCGAAGCCCATCAGTTTAACTTCTTTAGTCTTCACTTTTTCCATGAAGCCCGCAACGTTTTCTACAGTGCCGATTTCATCAAGCATCTTAAGAACGGCTTCGTTCGCACCACCGTGAGCAGGACCCCAAAGTGCAGAGATACCCGCAGCGATACATGCGTAAGGGTTAGCACCAGTAGAACCGGCTAAGCGTACTGTAGAAGTAGATGCGTTTTGTTCGTGGTCAGCATGAAGCGTGAAGATACGATCCATTGCTTTAGCAAGAATTGGGTTAACTTTGTAGTCTTTGTCTGCAGGAGTAGCAAACATCATGTACAAGAAGTTTTCAGCGTAGCTCAAGTCATTACGTGGGTAAACGAATGGTTGACCAACTGTATATTTGTAGCTCCAAGCTGCTAGCGTAGGAACTTTAGCAATCAAGCGGATTGCAGTAATTTCACGGTGGTTAACGTCTTCGATGTCCAAGTTGTTGTGATAGAACGCAGAAAGCGCACCAACTACACCAACCATAATTGCCATCGGGTGAGCATCACGACGGAAACCATTGAAGAAACGGCTAACTTGGTCATGAACCATAGTGTGGTTACGAACTTTAGCATCAAATTCTACTTTTTGTTCAGCTGTTGGAAGTTCGCCGTTTAACAATAAGTAGCAAGTTTCTAAATAGTCTGCTTTAGTTGCAAGCTGGTCGATTGGGTAACCGCGGTGTAGAAGAACACCTTTGTTACCATCGATGAATGTGATTTTAGATTCACATGCAGCTGTTGCCATAAAACCAGGATCAAAAGTAAAGTGACCTGCGGCCAACACATCTTTAACGTCGATTACATCTGGGCCCAATGTGCCGCTGTAAATTGGTAATTCAATTTCTTTGCCATCAAGCTGTAAAACGGCTTTTTTGCCAGTTGCTGCAGACATTCAATAGATCTCCTGTCCTGGTGAATGTTTTATCTGACTCGTAGTACTAATCTTTTAATGCGCGAATCAGACGGGTCAAAAATTTGCTATAAGATTAGTGAGTACTGAAATTTTGTCAATTATACTTATGGATAAAGCGACGCCCTCACCGGGGTTGGATCAAAAAAATCCAGTAGCCATGAGGAAAATATCAGTATCGACGCTGTATAATAAGTCAAATGAAAATAAGTTGCAGAAAAAAATATGCATGTTGTGGGAATTGTAGGCAATTTTTAATTCCTAAAAACTCTGATAGGTTTCGAATTTACGTCAAGCCTAATATTTTAAATTATTCTAATTTTCGTAACTTACATCTTTTTATTGTATTTTTTGCTGATTTTTTAGTCATAATTAAAAGCGATAAATGAAAAGTGAAATTAAGTTTGTTTGGTTAAAAAATAGCTGCCAAATATGTGCTGAAATGCCGGTTATTTGTCCAAATTGGATAAAATAAACCATAATTTTGCAGAAAAAATCAGCATGATTTTGCCATATAAGGAAGTTATGCACAGACTAAGTGGTTATTTCATTTCATGAAGTTGGATTGATATAATTATTATAAATACCATATATTTTTTATGGAAATGAAAGTTGTTATAAATGATATAAATACAGCTAGGATTGTTGTAAAATATAATGATTCTTTGTTCATCTTTAGTCTAAATAAATAAATTTAATTCTCAAAGCTAAAAACGATAAATAAAATTTAATTTTATTTAATAAAAACCAAACATATAGCTCTGTTTTCTTAGATGTATTTTGTCTGCTTGCATTGGGGATTTTATGTTAATGATTCTTATTTGATGCTTTTTTATGGAAAAGCTAAATGTGACTGTTTGTATTTTGATAGTTCACGTTTTATAATTCAGTGTCGTTTTAAGTTTAGGTGTTACTGGATAGAGTAATTGCCTAAAAATGCTAGCTTTCCTTCGAATTAATTCCAACAAACTCCGGATGGAGTTTTTACTTACAGGATGCCCGCTGTGAAAAGCAACAGACCTGTCAATTTGTCCATGGGTCAAGTTTTAGAAGTAAACTTAAAATCCCCTGTGGCTATTGCATCAATTCTACACCGTCTCTCTGGTGTCATCGTATTTTTACTTGTACCGGTACTTTTGTGGCTTTTAGACAAATCGTTGTCTTCTGCTGAAGGTTTTGCTGAAGTTCAGGCAATCTTTAGTGGCTTCATTGTGCGCTTTATCGTATGGGTGTTTGTAGCCGGCTTACTTTTCCATTTTATTATGGGTATTAAGCATTTACTTGCTGACCTTGGTTTTGCTGAAGAACTGCAAAGTGGTCGTGTGGCAGCTACTATTTCATTGATCTTGGCTGCGATTTCTATTGTCGCATCATTTGTATGGATTGTTCTCTAATGAAAAGTGCTACAGGTTTAACGGGTTCAGGTTCTCGCGATTGGTATATCCAACGCGTAAGTGCTGTTGTATTAGCTGTTTATACTGTTGTGGTATTGGGTTGGATCCTTCTGAATGGTGGATTTAACTATGAACAATGGTTTGGCTTTATGATGACATTACCAATGAAGATTATGTCTTTATTGGCAGTCTTATCTCTTGTCGCACACGCTTGGATCGGTATGTGGCAGGTATTCACGGATTATGTGACTACTCGTCAAATGGGTCCTTCAGCTTCGGGCTTGCGTTTGGTGCTGACTTCAGCAGTGATTATTGCTGTATTTGCATATGCAATCTGGGCGATCCAGATTTTTTGGGCGAATTGATAGGAAAATATCATGGGCGCGATTAACCCTAAAGAAGATTACACAAATATTCCACACGAAACTTTCGATGCTGTCATCGTTGGTGGTGGTGGTTCAGGTATGCGCGCATCTTACCAGCTTGCTCAAGCGGGTTTGAAAGTTGCGGTACTGACTAAAGTGTTCCCAACACGTTCTCATACTGTAGCGGCACAGGGCGGTATTGGTGCATCTCTTGGTAATATGCAAGAAGATAACTGGCACTACCACTTCTATGACACGGTTAAAGGTTCAGACTGGTTGGGCGACCAAGACGCGATCGAATTTATGACGCGTGAGGCTCCACAAGTTGTTTATGAATTAGAACATCTGGGTATGCCATTCGACCGTAACGCAGACGGTACAATTTACCAACGTCCATTCGGCGGTCACTCTGCAAACTACGGTGAAAAAGCAGTTCCTCGTGCATGTGCTGCTGCCGACCGTACAGGTCACGCACTGCTTCACACGCTTTATCAAAGCAACGTGAAAATGGGTACGCAATTCTTCGTAGAATGGATCGCACTTGACTTGATCCGTAACGAAGCTGGTGACGTACTTGGTGTAACTGCTATTGACCAGGAAACTGGTAAAATTGCAGTATTCCAAGCCAAAGCGACATTATTCGCTACAGGTGGTGCAGGTCGTGTTTACCGTGCATCTACTAACGCATATATCAATACTGGTGACGGTCTTGGTATGGCGGCTCGTGCAGGTATTCCATTACAAGATATGGAATTCTGGCAATTCCACCCAACGGGTGTTGCGGGTGCAGGTGTATTGTTGACTGAAGGTTGTCGTGGTGAAGGTGCAATCCTTCGTAACAAAGACGGCGAACCGTTCATGGAGCGTTATGCTCCAACTTTGAAAGACTTGGCGCCACGTGACTTCGTATCACGTTCTATGGACCAGGAAATCAAAGAAGGTCGTGGTTGTGGTCCTAAAGGTGACTACATTCTTCTTGATATGACGCACTTAGGTGCAGATACGATCATGAAACGTCTTCCATCTGTATTCGAGATTGGTAAGAAATTCGCGAACGTTGATATCACTAAAGAGCCGATTCCAGTAGTACCAACAATCCATTATCAAATGGGTGGTATTCCAACGAATATTCATGGTCAGGTTGTGGTTCCTGAATCTCGCGAAACAACTCCGCTTGAAGCACACTACAACAAAGATACTGATGTTTATTCTACAAATGCGGAAGGCCGCGACTTCACTAAGCCAGTGAAAGGTTTCTATGCAATTGGTGAATGTTCATGTGTATCTGTACATGGTGCGAACCGTTTAGGTACAAACTCATTGCTTGACTTGGTTGTATTCGGTAAAGCTGCTGGTCAACATATCATTGATTATGTGACTAAACATCATGGTGATGACTACCAACCGCTTCCTACGACTGTGCTTGAGCAAACTGTTGAACGTATTCGTAAATTGGATGAGTCGACTTCAGGTGAAAATGCTCAAGAAGTTGCTGATGCAATCCGTGACATCGTTCAAGACCACGCTGGTGTATTCCGTACATCTGCACTTCTTGAAGAAGGTGTGAAGCAAATTCTTGCGATTGAGCCACGTGTTCGTAACATTCACTTGAAAGACAAATCTAAAGTATTCAACACTGCACGTATTGAAGCTCTAGAAGTTGAAAACTTGTATGAAGTGGCGAAAGCAACACTGATTTCTGCTGCGGCTCGTAAAGAATGTCGTGGTGCGCATACAGTGGTAGATTTTGAATTGCCGCCAGAACATGCGGACTATCCATACGGTCGTCGTGATGATGAGTGGATGAAGCACACATTATGGTTCTCTGTTGATAACCATCTTGAGTACAAGCCAGTGCGTTACAAACCTTTATCGGTTGATGCAATTCCACCTAAACCACGTACATTCTAATAGGGAGAAGTAAGATGAGTAGAGGTACTCGTACATTTAATATCTACCGCTACGATCCTGATAAGGATAAAGCACCGTACATGCAAACTTTTAAACTTGAATTGACAGACAAGCACCGTATGTTGCTTGATGCTCTTCTTGCTTTGAAAGTGCAGGACGAATCTTTAACGTTCCGTCGTTCATGTCGTGAAGGTATTTGTGGTTCTGATGGTGTAAACATCAATGGTAAAAATGGTTTGGCGTGTCTGTGGAACCTGAATGATTTACCGGAAGTGATTACTGTTCGTCCACTTCCAGGTCTGCCAGTGGTTAAAGACTTGGTTGTAGATATGAATCAGTTCTATGATCAGTACAATAAAATTCATCCGTTCTTGATCAACAACCAGCCTGCGCCACCGAAAGAGCGTTTACAGTCTCCTGAAGAACGTGAACACCTTGATGGTTTATATGAATGTATTCTTTGCGCATGTTGTTCGACTTCATGTCCGTCATTCTGGTGGAACCCTGACAAGTTCTTGGGTCCTTCAGCATTGTTGAATGCTTACCGCTTCATCATTGACTCGCGTGATACTGGAACACAAGAGCGTTTGGCTCGTCTTGACGATCCATTCTCGCTATTCCGTTGTAAAGGTATTATGAACTGTGTATCAGTTTGCCCTAAAGGTCTTAATCCAACTAAAGCTATCGGTCATATCCGTAGTATGTTGTTAGATCAAGCAGGTTAATCTGCTCCAGTTAAAAAAGCACACCTTAGGGTGTGCTTTTTTATGCTTTTAATAGTTGTAAGATAGGTAAGGAATACTAAATGGCTATATGAATAGACAGGAGTAGGGGTGTGAAGTGTTATTAAAAAATATATAATTGATTAAAGTAGAGACGGAATCTTGCTTAAAAGCGATCTAAGTGTGGTGGGATTGTTTGAGTGAGTGATTAAAGCACTAATTGTAGGCTTGAATCTGCAAAGTTGAGATTAAAATGTTATCATATAACGCATATAAAGAGAGCCAGTTTAAATATTGAGCTCTCTTTTGTTATATGTGTGGGCGTGGGGTAGGACTTTGGTCTAGATTGAATCTAATTATGAGATAAAGCACCATATGTTAGATGAAAATGGAGGATATGTATTTCGCTGAGTTATGAGAGGTATGTGTCAAAAAAATCAATTGCAACTGGAGAACATGTTACGATTTGGCACAAAGCTATATTTAAAAAAAGCACTGTATTTGCGTACATTTTTTCAACATCTGAAATTATGTATAAGGTTTATAAATAGATATAAATCGCTTTAGAAAAATTAAGTCGCGTAGTTATTTTTTCTAAGTCGATTTGCAAAAAAATTGCTCGGTCTTGGTCGAGTATATATCAATGAGTGATGATGCCAATGGGGGCGTTATGATTCATTATTCACATTGGGTTATTCCTAATGTAGTGATCACGCCTCATGGCTTATGCCTTATGGGGACTAATGTCATATTACCAATTTGACATTATTAATCATGGGTTCGCTTAAAAAGCATCCTGAAAATGTTTTTGCAATAGGAAATGGGTCCACAAATGCAAGAAGTTGCTGACGCACTGCGTCTTGACACTGAACTTAGCGCTGACAGTGCAGCGTATATTGAAGAACTTTATGAGCAGTATTTGACGGCTCCAGATTCAGTAGGTGCTGACTGGCAGGAATACTTCGGTAAATTCCCTAAAGGTGATCAACCACATAGCAATGTACGTGAGCAATTCCTTTTATTAGGTCGCAACTCAAGTCGCGTTCAACCTGTAATTCAAAGTGCTGTAAGTTCTGAGCATGAGCGTCGTCAAATTGGCGTATTGCAACTAATTGCGGCTTATCGTAACCGTGGTCATCAAAAAGCAAAATTAGATCCACTAGGTTTGGCTAAGCGTGAAATCGTACCTGATCTTGATCTTGCTGCGCATGGTTTGACTCAATCTGATTTAGATACAGTATTTAACACAGGTAACCTTGCAATCGGTAAGAGTGAAGCAACTCTAGCTGAAATGGTTCAGGCGATGGAAGCAACTTATTGTGCTTCTATTGGTGCTGAATACATGCATATTGTTGATACCAAAGAAAAACGCTGGATTCAACAACGCCTTGAAAGTGCAAAAGGTCAATTCGGTTTCACTGCTGAGCAGAAAAAACACGTCTTAGAACGTCTGACAGCAGCTGAAGGTCTGGAAAAATACCTCGGTAATAAATACGTTGGTGCAAAACGCTTTGGTGTAGAAGGTGGTGAATCCTTCATCCCGATGGTGAATGAACTGATTCAACGTGCAGGCTCTGTAGGCTGTAAAGAAGTTGTAATCGGTATGCCGCACCGTGGCCGTTTGAACTTGCTGGTCAACATTATGGGTAAAAACCCGGCTGACCTGTTTGGTGAGTTTGAAGGTAAATCACTGCACAAAAAAGGTTCTGGTGACGTTAAATATCACCAAGGTTTCTCATCTAACGTGATGACACCGGGTGGCGAAGTTCACTTGGCATTGGCATTTAACCCATCTCACTTGGAAATCGTTGGACCTGTAGTTGAAGGTTCTGTACGTGCACGTCAAGTCCGTCGCAAAGACATTGGTGGTGATGATGTATTGCCAATCATTGTTCATGGTGATGCAGCATTTGCAGGTCAAGGTGTAAACCAAGAAACCTTCCAGATGTCACAAACACGTGGTTATACCGTAGGTGGTACAGTTCACATCGTTGTTAACAACCAGGTGGGCTTCACAACTTCTGACCCACGTGATGCACGTTCTACAGAATACTGTACTGATATCGCGAAAATGATTCAGGCACCGATCTTCCATGTCAATGGTGATGATCCTGAAGCTGTATTGTTTGTTTCTCAATTGGCACATGACTTCCGTCATACTTTCCGTAAAGACGTTGTAATTGACATGTTCTGTTACCGTCGTCGTGGTCACAACGAAGCGGATGAGCCAGCTGCAACTCAACCAATGATGTATCAAGTGATTAACAAAAAAGCGACCACTCGTACGCTTTATGCTGACCAACTTGTACAACAAAATGTTCTGGATCGTGCTGCTGCTGATGCAATGGTTGAACAATACCGTTCAGACCTTGAAGCAGGCAAGCATGTTGCCAATGCATTGGTACTTGAACCAAATACCAAAATGTTTGTCGACTGGTCTCCATACTTGGGTCACGAGTACACAGACGTATGGGATACATCATTCCCAATCGAACGCTTGAAAGAACTCGGTACCAAAATGCGTGAGCTTCCAGAAGGCTTCGTTATGCAGCGTCAGGTTGCAAAAGTGATTGACGACCGTCTGAAAATGCAAACTGGCGAAATGCCGCTGAACTGGGGGGCTGCAGAAACTTTAGCGTATGCAACTATTCTAGATGAAGGCTTCCTGGTTCGTTTAACTGGTGAAGACGTGGGTCGTGGTACTTTCTCACACCGTCATGCGAAATTGCATAACCAGGTAGACGGTTCAACTTACATTCCATTATGTAACCTGAAAGAAAACCAGCCACGTACAGCAATTTATGACTCTTTATTGTCAGAAATGGCGGTACTTGCATTTGAATACGGTTATGCAACGACTCTTCCTAAGAGCTTGATTATCTGGGAAGCTCAGTTCGGTGATTTCGCTAACTGTGCGCAAGTTGTAATTGACCAGTTCATCGCATCTGGTGAAACTAAATGGGAACGCGTATGTGGTTTAACTATGCTTCTTCCACATGGTTTTGAAGGTCAAGGTCCAGAGCATTCATCTGCACGTTTAGAACGTTTCTTACAGCTTTGTGCTGAAGACAACATGCAAGTGATGACACCGACTACACCAGCGCAAATTTTCCATGCGATGCGTCGTCAAGCACTTCGTCCAATCCGCAAACCAATGATCATCATGTCACCGAAGTCATTGCTTCGTCACAAACTTGCAACCTCTACGCTTGAAGAGCTTGCAAATGGTTCATTCCAGACTGTGATTGACGAAATCGACAACATCAACAAATCTGATGTAACTCGTTTGGTGCTTTGTGGTGGTAAGGTTTATTACGATTTACTTGAAAAACGTCGTGAACAGGAATTAAACAACACTGCAATCGTTCGTATCGAACAATTGTACCCATATCCAGAACAACGTATTGCTGAAGTACTTGCTTCTTATCCAAATCTAAAAGAAGTGGTTTGGACTCAAGAAGAGCCGAAAAACCAAGGTGCTTGGTTATTCATTGCTCCTCGTTTATATGACGATGTAATGAAAACAGGTAAACAGGTACGTGTTAGCTACGCAGGTCGTCCAGCTTCTGCTGCGCCAGCTTGCGGTTCACCATATTTGCATGCAAAACAACAAGCTCAGCTGGTAAATGACGCATTAGCGATTGCAGCTGAACAATCAGGAGATTCTAAGTAATGGCAACCGAAATTAAAGCACCGGTATTCCCAGAGTCAGTTGCAGACGGTACGATTGCAACTTGGCACAAACAACCAGGTGAAGCTGTATCACGTGATGAAGTGATCTGCGATATTGAAACTGATAAAGTTGTTTTAGAAGTTGTTGCTCCTGCTGACGGTACAATTGCGTCAATCATTAAAAATGAAGGCGATACAGTGCTTTCTGCTGAAGTGATTGCACAGTTTGAAGAGGGCGCTGTTTCTGGCGCTGCTCAAACTCAAGCAGTTCAATCTGAAGAGAAAGTTGAACAAGCGGCTGCACAAACTCAAGCGGGTAATGCACCTGTTGTTGAGCGTGCTCAACCTGTTGCTGATCAAGCTCCAGCAGTGCGTAAAGCATTGACTGAAACTGGTATTGCAGCGAGCGATGTAGCTGGTACTGGTCGCGGTGGCCGCATCACTAAAGAAGATGTTGCAAACCATCAAGCTAAACCTGCTGCTGCGCCGTTAAGCGTTGCTGTTGGTGAACGTATCGAAAAACGTGTTCCTATGACTCGTCTTCGTAAACGTGTTGCTGAACGTTTACTTGCTGCAACTCAATCAACAGCAATGTTGACTACGTTCAACGAAGTGAACATGAAACCAATCATGGAAATGCGTGCTCAATATAAAGACGCATTTGAAAAACGTCATGGTGCACGTTTAGGCTTCATGTCATTCTTCGTTAAAGCAGCGACTGAAGCACTGAAACGCTACCCTGCTGTAAATGCGTCTATCGATGGTGATGACATTGTTTATCACGGTTACTATGACATCGGTGTAGCTGTATCAAGCGACCGTGGTCTAGTGGTTCCTGTATTACGTGATACTGACCGTATGAACTATGCTGAAGTAGAAAACGGTATTCGCGCTTATGCTGTTAAGGCACGTGACGGTAAGTTGGGCATTGAAGACATGACTGGCGGTACATTCACTATTACTAACGGTGGTACTTTTGGTTCATTGCTTTCTACCCCAATTTTGAACACACCACAAACAGCAATCTTGGGTATGCACAAAATCCAAGACCGTCCTATGGCAGTGAATGGTCAAGTAGAAATCTTGCCAATGATGTATCTAGCACTTTCTTATGACCACCGTTTAATTGATGGTAAAGAAGCTGTAGGTTTCCTTGTAGCAATCAAAGAATTGTTAGAAGAACCTGCTCGTCTTATCCTTGATCTTTAATTTTATAGAATAAATCCATGGGCTTAGAGCGATCCTCTAGGCCCATTTTTGGAGAGCATAATGTCTCAACAATTTGATTTAGTAGTAATTGGCGGTGGACCAGGTGGTTATGAAGCTGCAATTCGTGCAGCTCAACTTGGTTTTAAAGTTGCGTGTATCGAAAAACGTATTCATAAAGGCAAACCTTCTTTAGGTGGTACTTGCTTAAACGTGGGTTGTATCCCGTCTAAGGCATTACTTGATTCTTCACACCGTTATGAAGACACCGTAAAACATTTAGATGATCACGGTATTACCACTGGTGAAGTAAGTTTCGACTTGTCTAAGCTTCTTGCACGTAAAGATAAAATCGTTGATCAGTTGACTGGCGGTATTGACCAGTTATTAAAAGGTAACGGTGTTGAATGGTTAAAAGGTACTGGTAAATTACTGGCAGGTAAAAAAGTTGAGTTCGTTTCTCACGAAGGTGAAACTCAAGTTTTAGAGCCTAAGTATGTCATTCTTGCCACTGGTTCTGTGCCAGTAAATATTCCTGTAGCTCCTGTTGATCAAGACATCATTGTTGATTCAACTGGCGCGCTTGAATTCCCAGAAGTGCCTAAACGTTTAGGTGTTATTGGTGCAGGCGTGATTGGTCTTGAGCTTGGTTCAGTATGGCGTCGTTTAGGTGCAGAAGTTGTTGTATTTGAAGCAATGGATGCATTCTTGCCAATGGCTGATAAAGCATTGGCAAAAGACTTCCAGAAACTGTTAACTAAGCAAGGTCTTGATATCCGTGTAGGCGCGAAAGTGTCTGGTACTGAAATTAACGGTCGTGAAGTAACTGTTAAGTACACTCAAGGCGGTGAAGACAAAGAGCAAACTTTCGATAAGTTGATCGTTTGTGTAGGCCGTCGTGCTTATGCTGAAGGTTTATTGGCAGATGATTGTGGCATTAAACTGACTGAACGCGGTCTGGTTGAAGTGAACGATTGGTGTGCGACTTCTGTGGAAGGCGTATATGCAATTGGTGACTTGGTACGTGGTCCAATGCTTGCACACAAAGCAATGGAAGAAGGCGTAATGGCTGTAGAGCGTATTCATGGTCATGCTGCACAAGTGAACTACGACACGATTATTTCTGTTATCTATACTCACCCGGAAGCAGCGTGGGTCGGTTTAACAGAAGAGCAAGCCAAAGAAAAAGGCCACGAAGTTAAAACTGGTCAATTCGGTTTTGCTGTAAATGGCCGTGCTTTAGCTGCGGGCGAAGGTGCTGGTTTCGTGAAGTTTGTTGCTGATGCAAAAACTGACCGTTTACTTGGTATGCATGTGATTGGACCAGCTGCGTCTGATATCGTACACCAAGGTATGATTGCACTTGAGTTTGTATCTTCAGTTGAAGATTTACAGTTGATGACTTTTGGTCATCCAACCTTCTCTGAAGTGGTTCATGAAGCTGCACTTGCAGTTGATGGACGAGCGATTCACGCGATTCAACGTAAGCGTAAGTAAGACAAAAAAGAGCGGCTTAGGTCGCTCTTTTTACATTTGATAGTTGTTTTTATTAGAACAATCATCTAAAAATAAAGATAAGAATCATTTTAAGTTCTCAAAATACCAATATTGATTGATGTGAACCAAAAGATATTGGTGAACGTAATAACAAAGTCAAATAAGTACTAAAAGGTTGTTCAATGAATTTACATGAGTATCAAGCAAAAACGTTATTAAAAAAATATGGGATGCCGGTTCAAGAGGGTATCTTGGCAACAAATGCAGAAGAAACCGTAAAAGCTTTTGAGCAGCTTGGTGGTAAATTTGCAGTACTCAAAGCCCAAGTACATGCCGGGGGACGCGGTAAGGCTGGTGGGGTAAAAGTGGTGAAGTCTGCACAAGAAGCTGAAGACTATGCCAATCAGATCATTGGTACTCGTTTAGTGACTTATCAGACGGATGCCAATGGACAACCAGTCAACAGCATTTTAGTCTCTGAAGATGTTTATCCGGTTGAACGCGAGCTGTATCTTGGTGCAGTGGTCGACCGTTCCAGCCGTCGCGTAACTTTTATGGCATCGACTGAAGGTGGGGTCGAAATTGAAAAAGTGGCTGAAGAAACCCCAGAAAAAATTATAAAAGTCGAAGTCGATCCATTGGTTGGACTGATGCCATTTCAAGCTCGTGAAGTGGCTTTTGCTCTTCATTTGAAAGATGGTCAGATCAATCAGTTTGTCAAAATTATGACTGCAGCTTATCAGGCATTTATTGAAAATGATTTTGCCCTATTTGAGATTAACCCCCTTTCAGTTCGTGAAAATGGTGACATCTTATGTGTGGATGCCAAAGTCGGGATCGACTCTAACGCCTTATACCGTTTACCCGAAATTGTAGCGATGCGTGACAAGTCTCAGGAAAATGAACGCGAATTAAAAGCTTCAGAACATGACCTGAATTATGTAGCCTTAAAAGGTAACATTGGATGTATGGTCAATGGAGCGGGGCTTGCTATGGCAACTATGGACATCATCAAACTGTATGGTGGTCAGCCTGCGAACTTCCTTGATGTTGGCGGTGGTGCAACCAAAGAGCGCGTCATTGAAGCGTTTAAAATTATTTTGGCAGACAGCTCGGTACAAGGGGTTTTAATTAATATTTTTGGTGGAATTGTACGTTGTGACATGATTGCTGAAGCCATTATTGCAGCGGTCCAGGAAGTTCATGTAACCGTGCCGGTCGTTGTGCGTTTGGAAGGAAATAACGCAGAACTGGGTGCCAGGTTATTGGATGAATCTGGACTCACGTTAATCTCTGCATCAGGTTTAGCTGATGCAGCAGAAAAAATTGTTGCTGCGGTAAAAGCTTAAGGAGTATCAATCATGAGCGTATTAATTAATAAAGACACCAAAGTATTGGTACAAGGTTTTACCGGTAAAAATGGTACGTTTCACTCAGAGCAAGCATTGGCTTATGGTACCAAAGTCGTCGGTGGTGTAACGCCCGGTAAGGGGGGGAAAAGCCATTTAAACCTACCTGTATTCAACACCATGAAAGATGCAGTCAAAGAAACAGGCGCAGATGCCTCGGTCATTTATGTACCTGCACCATTTGTATTGGATTCAATTGTAGAGGCAGTAGATTCTGGGATTGAACTTATTGTTGTAATTACTGAAGGTGTGCCGACTTTAGATATGTTAAAGGCCAAGCGTTATCTTGAAACCAATGGCAATGGTGCGCGTTTAATCGGTCCAAACTGTCCGGGTATTATTACCCCGGGAGAATGTAAAATCGGCATTATGCCAGGACATATTCATCAGCCAGGTAAAATCGGAATTATCTCGCGTTCGGGTACACTAACCTATGAAGCTGTAGCTCAGACTACAAAGCTCGGTTTAGGTCAGTCAACCTGTATTGGCATTGGGGGAGACCCAATTCCAGGCATGAACCAGATTGATTGCTTGAAGTTGTTCCAAGAAGACCCGCAGACCGAAGCCATTATCATGATTGGTGAAATTGGCGGTATCGCAGAAGAGGAAGCAGCTGAATATATTCAGTCTCATGTCACCAAGCCAGTTGTGGGCTATATTGCAGGTGTGACTGCACCAAAAGGTAAGCGTATGGGGCATGCAGGTGCAATTATTTCTGGCGGTAAGGGTACAGCAGAAGAAAAATTTGCAGCCTTTGAAAAAGCGGGTATGGCTTATACGCGTAGTCCTGCAGAGCTCGGATCAACCATGCTAGAAGTTTTAAAACGCCAAAACCTGGCCTGAGTCAATCAATAAACTTGAAAGCTCTCAATTGAGGGCTTTTTATTTTATGGTCTTTGATAAGCAGTATCTGACATTGAAAAAACTTCATATAAAAA